>Ga0247674_1000029_pt1 | contig 25700 bp, 61 predicted proteins | sample CNK15_metaG_FD_183044 | JGI IMG/M metagenome (GOLD analysis project Ga0247674, IMG submission 183044) | Soil microbial communities from Purdue University Martell Research Forest, Indiana, United States - CNK15 | ecosystem: Environmental > Terrestrial > Soil > Temperate forest > Bulk soil...
TGAAGAAGGCCCGTAGGGCTCTCTTGGTGACAGCTTGTGAGTTCATCTTAGCAATGAACGGATTACGTTTGATCAGAACCGGAGGCTGCTTGGCCCATCCACATCTCTCATATGCTGAGCCACCATCAACCATGGCATGATTGGGGCAGCCGCATAACACATAATCATGGCGATACATCGAAATAATCTTCTCTTTGCATGCCGGACACTGGTAGAGGTGCCCAGAGTCTTTTGTGAATTTCACTTGGTCTTGTCTATTCTTGTATCCAGGCGTTTGAACCACCCGGAGTCAGTGGTATACCAGAAATCGTGGCCACCAAGGGAATAGAAGTAGTGTTGACACAACGAACAGGGGCATGATTCCCTGGGCTCCTTTTTTGAACCCAAGCGAACATTGACACAGACCCATTCACGCCGCCTGTCGAGCAAACCACGCGCTTTACGATAAGCCATGGCTTCGGCGTGAATGGAGTGTCGTTCATTGCGATACCCGAACTTGTTGAGCCCAGTTGGGTCACCTAACCTGTTCTGTCCCCACTCCAATAGCTTGCCTTTTTGGAAGATGAAGCTCCAGTGCTTGAAGGTATCGGCACGGTGCCGATCAAATTCACGCACTGCGATGTCGAGGCATCGACCCAAATCCGAATTGTTCACGACTCCTCGATCACGATATCGTGATCCATGAAGCTGTGTAGTCTAGCAGCATAATCGGAAAAGAGCGTCAACAATAGGCTGTGCCCAGTATTGAGATCCAGGACGTACCCCTGCATTCGCTGCTCAGTAATAGGTCTGTCAGCGATTAGTACGCCTAAGACAAAGCTTAGACTCACTGGGGTGAGATTGTCACGGATAACAATTTCTGGGAACAGCTTCTTCAGACTGACGCGACACTGTATTGGTCTAGCTGACTCTTTTTTGCCGTGTTCTTCTTGGAGTTGCTCCGCGAGTTCACGGATCTTGTCGGGGTTCAGCCTAAACCGCATAAATGCTTCGGCGTAGTCGTTGATTTCCATTGTACCTCAAACAGGGATTTGACGCTGCTCCTTGGCAGTCAGTGGGGCGATCTTGGCCATAGCAGCCATAGCTTCTTTATTCCCAGCCTTGGCTTTCTGGAACAACGCGTTACGGGCTCCGAACTCCTTTGGCGATAGCTCGCGGCGTGCGGAGGCACCTACGGCGTTGATCTTAGCGTTCTCGGTTGCCCGAGCGCGGCGGTTTGCGTGAGCTTGACCAGGAGGGGATGCATGAACGGACATGGGTTTCCTTGGGGAGTGAATGGGATGGACTGGGATTGGTCAGCGGTACTGGCCGTAGATCTGCCATGGCGCATAGCCGTAGTGCTGCATCACGCCGAGCGTAATAACAACACTGATGGCAAACGCCACGCAGAATATGAGTAGGTAGGGGTGCGGTAATCGCATCTGGACTCCTTAATAGGTTTTGACTGGTTTGGCGGTAATCTCTACGAGCTTACCGTCGGTGAATTTGGCTACATATTCGTGCCACTCGATATCCACTCCTTTGCGGACACCGTGGTAGAACGTGATGTAGCCGTGATAGTCCTTAATCTCGTTACTGATGTAACTATTATCTTCCTGCCATATATGGCATAGCAGTCTACCGTCGTCGGTAATTTCGTATTTCCACAAATTACACTCCAAATCCTTGGTCTGGAATGTGTGTTCTTTACCATCTAGGCCGTCCGGTAACACGCGACGGCACCAGATGTCATCGTACATGCCCATGTTGTCCCTAGTCAGATTTGATCTCGATGCCGTGACTCTCCAACATAGCCAGGTGCTTACGGTCAGCCTCTTCGGCATCGAGACGTTCTCTGTTGTGAGCGTTCCGGAGAACCAATGTAGTTATTACTTGTCTAGACTTTTTAAGGTCTTTCGCAATGGCGTCGAACCGCCTTTCAAACTCTTCGAACTCCTTTTCGAGTTCCTCTAACTCGTCAGTCACAGGCGAGTTTACCACAGACGTCGCCGCTACTATCACTGTCGCCGGTCCAGAGATCGAGGAGGGTTTGGACATCAACACGGGAGTGACCACCGATAGAAACATAGATCATCCCAGTCCTCGCTTCTAGTTTCGCTCCAGTTATGACGCCGCGGTAGCAAGAGGCGTCATTGCCTTCGACTAGCTTCGTGCGAACTTTAGCACCGATGGGAACTTCTTCGTACGTCCACGGACGATATCTCTCTTTAGGCTTCACCCTGTACTCAAGCTTATCGACGTCGAAACTGGGATCTACGACGTCCTTCCATGGAGAACAGCTATTATATGGCCTAAACTGTATAGTTTCTCCATTAGCAAACGCTTCTACTATAGGTAGAAGATTACGAGCTTGCGATTGTCGCATGTGTTCCTTTCTAGTCCGTTACCGGACTGAGGTGATGTTCAATCTCCTCGCGTGCGATATCCCGCTGTACTGCGACTTTCTTGACCACCTTGGTCTTGGGTCGCGACACAGCGAATCTGACGATATACACCACCCCTAGGGCTAGATGGGCATAAATCGTTAGCATCACGCACTTTGCGGCTATATCAGGCATCTCAGCGATACCCGATAGATGGAGCCAGCCGCAGGCGATGAGTAGAACGGTGAATGATGAGATGATGTCTTTCATGATGTCCTTAATTGGTTAATTACTTGAGTAGATTAGATATCTCTTTGATAAGATATACCTTCGGCGCGATCCACGACGATATATCATTCATGGAGTTACAGAACAACGCTATGCCAGTGGCAAGCATGAGAAGTGTTGGAATCGTAAAAAGAAAGCCCATGAAATCGTGATCATAATGCATACCTTTAGTAGACATTATTTTGTAATGTCTATGGAGAAAGAATAGATATACAATAGCGCCAATCAAAAATATCATTGATCCAATGAACATCGCCGTGCAGGAGAACCTGCCTAGCGCAACGTATTGGTTACAGACGTCCGGAAGTTGACTAAGTGCGAAGTCCTTAGCCTGTGTGAGATTATTGAGTAGATCAGCAAGCGCTTGCTTGCCAAGACCAGCCAGTGTAGTGGCCTGTTCGGCGTCAGACATAGTATTCCTTACTTAACGAGTTCAGAGATGGCACGGATCAAGTAAATCTTTGGAGCGATCCATGCAGCAAACGTTGTCCAGGAGTGTAGGCCCAGCGTAATCGTTCCAGCGATGCATACCCCAGTGGGTACGGCACCACCAAAGAAGTACAGGACATCGGCAGCGCTATACTCGTCGTAGTTACCTTCTTTGTATTTCTTTACAACGAATAGTGGGATACGCCACACAAGAAGCGCTGCAATAATAGCCCCAATGAAGGAGAGGATGCATTCAGCACGACCCAGGGCCACATACTGTTGACAGATGTCTGGAGCTTGGGCCAAAACGAACTCTTTGGCTTGAGTCAAATTGTTCAGTAAGTCGATAAGCGCTTGCTTACCTAAGTTGGCCATCGTAGTGGCCTGCTCGACATCAGTCACGGTGTTCCCTTGGGAGCGGTTTTATTGAGAGCCTCGAATACAGCCTTCCAGCGCTCTGCTGGCGGCACTGAAATTGTTAGGGCTCCTAGAGCCTCTTCGACGCCTTTTGGTGGCGTATAAAAGAAATCTGCATAGGTACAATCGAAGTCTGAGTCCTCATCCCTGACATAGCCGGGAATCTTACGGAGATCCTCGTTCCAGGGACCGCTTGGGGAACTCTCCTCAGTGAAGTAATCGGGATAGTTCTCACGACAGCTTTCCAGTGATTCGTAGTACTCCCTATTTCCACCACCGGTACGGGTGTGGATCACGATATGGGTGCCATTCCAGTAGCACGACCGATATCTCGGGATATGGCCTTCATTGACCCCCAGGAGTTGGAGGAGGTATTGGGCGTTTGAATCCTCTCCGATGAGCATAGCGAAAAGGCTCATTGTTCACCTTTTGGCATTGCCCAGTATGTAAGCCAGATACCAATTAATATCTCTATATTCGACACTGCTGGTCCGACCCAGTGGCCGCTTATACTAGAATATATGATTGTACCAATTATGGTACCACAACTGATCTGCAATACTGTTTTAGTTATTTCTTTCACAGGCCTTTCCTCGTTTTTCCACTTCGTCTATTACTAACATCGTCATGGCATGCATGTCATAGGCTTCACCGTAGGTGAGCGGTTTATGCGTCCACGGGTCGTCCATGCAGTACGTGCCTGGACCATGTTCTCGCATGTTTCTCACTATATTGCGTTGAATCAGAATGCTGGGGTCCGTATCTCTTGGAAACGCCACCGGGGCGCCATCTGGGAGGTCCAGACGAGTTTCTTCGTCAAACATCCTCACCTTTGTATTTGTAGTGAATGCTGCCGTTTTGCTCTGGTAATGTGAAGTCTTTACTGCATTGGATACAGTGATGCTTGAACTGCGGTGGAGTATATGGAAATATGATTCCAGTAAACTCAATGTGTCCATCGAAGCATTCGGGGCATTTGTAGAACCGCTTAACTACTTCTACGGGCTGATCTTCATACGGGCTTGGCACGGTCTGCCCTATCTTGAAAGACCAACAATGCGGCTCTACAGATCACTTCCGGTAGCGACTTGCCGTGAGCACAAATGGGGTGTATGGTGTCACCCATATGATAGGCGACATCCCAGAACTCACCGATATCGGTAATGGTGACGGATTCCCCTTGTTCCCGCAGTTTATTCAGTACCAACATGGCATCTTCTATGTTGGTGGTTGGTCTGAAGTCACCGACAAAGAACCGCCCTAATTCACCGTCTTCAAGGTACGTGTAGGTGCATAGACCTTCCAACTCGGTTTCATGTTCATAGAGATTAGCGATTTGCCAACCCATGATATGAACACCAATTGTTGAGTCATTATCCAGTTCAACTGAAATCGGTGTAAATTTCGGTAGCTCAGGTTCCACTAGTTAGTCTACTTAAGATGATTTCAGTCATGCGCTTATATCGCTCCTTTTGCTTTTCTGTAGGGGCATCCGCTAGATTGGATGCCATATCATAGAGCTTAACCGTAGCCGCTAATGGGCACTTGATAAGAGCATCGATGTACTCTCTTTCACTTTGCCCGTCATTCTTTGAGAGAGCTATCACAGCCTCTACGATATGCTCTGGAAACACTTCTCGTAGAGCAGCAGCTGACACATTGGTGTCTTCAATGATATCATGGAGCCATGCGACGCAGCGACCATTGTTGGTGTTACAACGATCAGCCACGTCAGCTGGGTGTCGAATATATGGGGTAATGCCGTCACGACGGAATTGCCCGAAATGGCCAACAATGGCTATGGCCCGAGCCCGCTCCACCATACCATCATTAACTTCAAAGATCATGGTGCCTCAACAAAGGTTTTCAAAAGCACAGTCCACCATCAACAAGATAGCGGCTAGCTCTTGTTTGGTGTAAAAGATAACCGGCTCCCTAGAACAGTTTGAGAATCGCCGTAGCGGGAAATGCGTTATCTCGAAGATACCGTAGTCCCTACGATGGGCTATCTTGCAGTTCAGCTCGATCTGCTCGTGCTCAGCCCAGCTCTCTGGAGTCCGTCTCCATTGCTTTTCCAGCATCCGTTCCTGCTTCTTCTTCCAGGTATCGGCATGTTTACCGTTGCCGTAATAGTTATCGATTCTAGGCTTCTGGTATTTCTCCATGGCCTCAATCTCTTTAGTGGTCTTGCCTTGTACGGCATCGAAGTTCCAGCCGGCTACACCGCTGTGGAACAAACGCCACATACAGAAGGCTTCAACGCGCTGGCGATCAAAGGCATCCGAGGAACCCCAGCATGTCAGGTAGTGCATGGCCCTACCGGTCTCTTCTACGATGCGGAAGACCATTTCTTCCTTTGAGCGACCTCGGTTGTATCGCTCACGATGTGCCTCACGGAGATCGACATCACCGCAGAGCCAGTAACTCCAATCGGTCTTTGGCCCGTAGGGGTAATAATTGAGGATGTCCAATTTAGGGAAGGCTTCTTCTACAACTTCATTGAACTTATCGAAATTATGTTTAGTGTCAGTCATTGCTGCTCCTGGTGCCGTTCTTCTGCCATATGTACATGTGCTGTCTCATAAATGGTTCGCCAATTCGTGGGTATACCACCATTAAGAGTCTGGATCAATGTCGCAACGTGCTTTGCCAGATGTATCGCCACTGCTTGTTCCTGGCGATACATCTCTGCGGCTAAGTTGCCTTTGGTAGTGATCCTAACAAAGGACTGATTCCTCATTTTGTCGGCGGATCCCCAACACCTAGGGAAGCTATCTTGAGGTAGTTCCTCCACTCGCCTAGAGGCACTCCAGCAATCTCTCGGGCACGGCTATCAGTGATGCAGCCGTCATAAGACAGCATCATTAGCGTGCCGACAAAGCGGTCACGCCATTCGCGCTCCTTACCGATGAGGTTGTAGCACAGTTCCTTAAGCGATTCCTCGCTGTGCTCATCGATTTCCCAGAGACTCTCGCGGAGCTTGCCCCATTGATCCAGGGCTTGGCCGAACCAGCTCCAGGTCGAGGTAAGTGCTGGACAGTTGTCTTCACAGTACTTGCAGGTACCGCTGTGCTCCCCGAAATTGCAGTGACTCAGGTGTATTCCGAGTCGGTCCTCACGGTCCTTCATCTGACGGATCCCAGCCATGACCCACTTCCAACGGGGTTCACGTTCATCCTCGGGCTCATCGGCGTAAATGACATCGTAGGCTTCTACAGTGAGCTTATCGACGGTATCCTGTAGCCTGGCTTCGCACTTAGCCCACTCTTCTCTTTCGGTACGCTCCAGTTGAACCTTTAAGCCAGCTATGAGAGCTGCATCATCTTCCGTTTGCTTAACATACTGGTCCATGTACTTCTTTATTTCCGCGGCTCCGCCACGCTGAACCTCACTAGTATGGTTAGCCGTCTCCAACTCGGCTTTGAGCTTACGGACTTCATCGTTAGCCGAAGTAACTCCTAGAGCGTGAACGATTTGAAGAGCATCAGGATCGTTCTCAGCACGGAGTCGTTGGTTTTCCTCCTCCAAAATTCGGATCTTGTCGCGGTAGTTCCGGACGATATCAATGAGATTGTCGGCGCCCATGGCTTCCTTAGGTTGGTTGTTTTGGCCCCTCTTGTTCGGAGGAACCTAGAAGAAATCCGTAGCCGATAGCACGGACATGTGAACGTAGCCAGTCCTCTGGACCGCGATGCGCACTGCATAGTACGCATGGTAGACCATGCTCACACTTGGCTGTTCCGGCGTCCTCTAATTTCTGAACCACAAGGTCATATTCATGCCAAGCGGCATCGGCATGTTCCTGACATGATGTCAAGGCATCCCGTAGACCTTGTAGCTCTTGCTCGGCTTCGTCGAGCTTCTTCAGGGCAGCATCACGTTGGTCCCGGAGGCTCTGATTGACGCCGGCCCATCCGGCAGCGTCCAGTAATGCTTTATGCAGCATGCCGCTGAGCATCATCTCCTGAGCAGTGGGTTTACCGGGAGGGCCTACATCGGTATCCATGCGAGGCTCCAGCCGAGGTGGATCAGTCTGCAAATGAGGCCAATGGCTAAGCTGGCTCCGACAATGCCCATCGCTACAGTCAAGAATCCTAGGGGTACAAGAAGTAAGTACTTCACGTTATTCCTTTATAGAGGTGAAGCCGCATTCACGGCATCTCAGGGTTATCTCAGTGGGGTAGCCGGTCCCGGCCTCAGATACGTAGCCGTTCTCGGTTTTCAGTTGTATGTTCTTACTGGAGCACTTGTTACAGATCAAGGTGAAGCCATCGAATGGCTGCTGCCCCTCAATGTACTCCTGCATGTCAGTCACGTCACCGGGATCCCTAAGTGTTACCCCGTGCTTCTTAGCATGTTCAAATAGCTCCTGTGGATTCACGGTAGTACTTCAACGATCTCGATATCACCGCGATGGTACCACTTATTGTCTATACAGACATGTTCGCCGCTGGGAGACCACTCAGTTACTTGACCAGACACCAATTCACCGAGGACGCGCTTCTTAGGGCGCTCCATGGGCATACCGCTATATGTCGCATTAGCGGAGTAGTCGGTTTCCTCGCGATACACCCGAAACAATAGACGACTTGAACCGTGAACCTCACGGCTTGGAGTATTCATTTTAGTCCTTGATATAGTAGTGAAAAACCATCCAACCCTGAAGACCTGTAACTGTACCGATATGCCTGAATGGTTCCGGTGGCGCGTCAGAGCCCGTTGGTAGGCGTATGACTTCCTTCCACTCGGTGTCACCTCGCTCTACTTCACACCATGCCACGGGGGCACCATCACGGAGCCCACAATGAAGTACCTTAGCGCTTCTCGGTAGCTTCTCTTGTCCGAGATCAAACCAATGAATGACCTTCATTTGATTTCCATTGTTTGGTACAGCCGTATCGAAATATCCTCATCGGGAATGTAAATGCTGTTATTATCGACAACATCAAATACCATCGTTCCCCTCAATAAGATGTCATCTCTATCATCGACACCTAAGGTGTATCTGTTGCCGTCCCAGCCGCAGTAGCCGAGATAGCCCAAATGGGAGCCGTGTTCAATAGTGACTATATCAGCGGTTTGAATCAGTTTGACGACTTCGTCAAGAGTTAGTCTTTTCATTTACCCCTCTCGATGTTGTGGGCTTCAGCGTTGTTCTTAACGGCTAGGCTTTCGAGGTACGTACAGCCTCCAATAGCTAGAATTACTAGAGCTAGTCCGATAGCGAATAGTAAGCAACCCTTACCTTCTTCGACATCTTTGCTCATTTCTTATCCCTGAGCTTTTCTAGGTATCTGTTCTTGAGTTCTTCGAGTTCATCAACTAGCGCTTCTAGCTTGTTCCAGCCCAAACTATCACGAAACATATAACCGGCATAGAAACAACCGACAGCCATGAATATGAGAGCTATCCATGAAGAGGAGTTATCCGATACCTGTTGGATCATGTGACTTCCTTAGCAGCCTTTTCGGCAGCAAGATGCTCACGCATTTCTCGCATTTCTCGGTACCGCTCGACATGACGAATCATTACGCGGTTCTCAGCAACCCTATTGTTATGCCACGATAAGTTAATGGCGTTAATGTACTTACGTAAATCATTGGCCGGTGAAGTAAGGCGTTGTAAAAACGCTATCTGGTACCGCATCGGATCATTCATCATGTGCTTGCCCTATTTAGGTCTCGACATACCGCTTCAACGGTTTTGAGACAAGTATCTTCGAAGATGACATCTTTGCCTTTAAGTTCGCATCTCACAAATTGAACACCTTCATATGTAAACCACGGTATGTGTATAACCTCGCTGCGCACAACCTGGTAGCTATCAGGACTACCAGGTTTATCTTTGAAGTTACAGTGGTACACCACCAAGTACTTAGTTGGCATACAGCGCATCGCCAGCTATCCGTTGACAGGCCTGGGCTCGCTCGTAGTCGCTGCACACTGATGTGTGGTTCTTGATCCTGATTAGAGCCTGGGAGTACTCATGCATCCTCTTAGCAACTCTCTCGTAGTCTCTACTGGCTACACGGAGACTGGCCAGTTCAGGGCGCATCTTGTCGGCTAAGCGCTTCTGTTCGTCGCGCTCTTTGATGAGCTTAACGCAGTCGTCATCGGATATCTGCATGATGTCATTACGCTGATTGACTACACAACGATAGTCGCGTTGTAGATCAGCTAGGCTCTTCTCAGCATGACGTAGCTCGGTACGGAGCTGATCATTGTCGATTCGAGCATTATTGATCATCTCGTTAAGGACATCGATCTGCCGGTTACGATTCATCAGTAGAAGTGATGACGTCCGAGCCTCCAGAAGTGCCTTCCGGAACGCATCGGAGTAACAGTCCGGGACATCGAGATTGAATTCATCGCAGACCTTGTTCAACCTATCACAGAGGTCAACTTCATCTTGAACAAGCCCCTGGTATTCCACCTGTAGCCCGGCCACTTGGACTTCAGCGGCATTGGCACGATCCTCAGCGTTCAGCTTAGCGGTAACTTCTTCATGGAGGGCCTTGATCCATTCGAACTCAGCTTCTCTCCATTCGGCATCTTGCTTGTCCAACTCAGCCTTAAGTGCCTCGGTTTCCTTTTTGTATTCAATGTGATCTTCGTGACGCTTCCGCACTTCGTCGGCTAATAGGCGCTTTGCTTCTTCGGCTTCCTTCTTAGCAGCCTTGATCTTGGCTACCATGTCAAGGGTATCTAAGAGGCTGGGGCCGAAAACCTCGGGTGGGAAGTACTTATGGAGATTGCCGCGGATCTCCCGGAGAATATCGATAGCTGCGTGCAGTTCGGGTACTCTAGTATCTAATGTCAGTGCCCGCTTTATGATGTTCTCAATAGCAACGTGGGCCGGTCCATCTTCCTTGTGCGGTTCAGCCGTAACTTCAGTGAATCCAACTGGAAAGGCATTCCCGCAGACATCATGTTGATGGGCTGTTTGCTTAAGCTTTTCAACATCAGATTTAAGTTGTTCGATATCAGTCATTTTCTCTTCTTTTGTTTAGGTTTAACTGGAACCTTACCATATCCAGGAATCAATCCTTTATTGAGAGCATCGACTATAGCCTGAGCCTTATGCTTAGTAAGGCGATGGTCGTGCCATCCACCATCAACGACTGGACGTATGTCAGGCTTATTGCTAGATGTACCGTAGCTGTCCCAGATCCTAGACTTATAAGTGATACCAAGAACGGCTCGAAGCACCTTCGTCATTGGTGGCTTTTTAGGCACCGGGGGTTTTAACTTCATTTCGTCCCTTGTGGTAGTGTTACGCCTCCAGCAGCAATTATAGCTTTCTCGCAATCCTTTATAGCTGAGTTACGACCACTACCGAAAAGACTAAAAACCTTACTAGTCCCAATCGTTGCCATCGGTAACTCTAACAATGGCAGTTTAACTACAAACTTACGTTTCTTCTCATCGTTGTAGGCCACTTGCAGTCGTCGTACCATTTCCGGCAGTCCCGGATCACCGCCATCAGGTGGATCCATAAACTCGCAGGAACTAAATGCTGAGTAAGCCTCATTGATGATAGCTTCCGATTTATCAGCACGCGCCACTGCGAGGCTTCGTTCCATCTTTACCTTATCTAGTTCATCTAGAACTAGACGCATCGACTCTTCCATTGGCATGGGATGGTGCTCTATAGCACTGTGGTTGCCGGCTAACTCGATGGCAGCTTGAATATCATCACAGGCGTAGTTCCAGGCTTCGCGGTGTGTTTCAGCCTCTTCCCGCATCTCATCTAGACTAGCCTCCAGCTCTCGAATTCTGGCATACGCCGCTTGCTCACACTCCCGTTGGTGCCTCTCCTCAGCCTCGGCTTTATCGACACGGGCCAACAGATCTCGGAAGGTGTTAGCTACATTGCGATCTTCGGAAGTTCGGCGCTTAATCGCGGCGTCATCGCGCTCTTTCTTAAGTCTGTTGACTATTACAGCAATGGAATCGCGATAAGGCTCCCAGCACCGTGGACACTTACCGCCCATGTCGTGGTCACAGGGACCATACAGGGCGGCTTCGTCCTCGTCCGATAGTTTTGGCTTACTTTTATTGACGTAGTCTCGCACGGCATTTAAGACACGGCGAGCAGCAAAGCGCGTGTCTATGTCATACACAGCTATTCCACCATGATTTTTGGGAATCCAACCGAGCGTTAGAATCGTATCAGTAATTTCGGTGTCTTCAGCTCGGGCTAGCGGATCAGCAACAGGTTGCCCAGGTTCAGCATTCAGTATTGCTTCTATAAGAACACGGTTCTCAGCTGCCTGTTCCTCTTCATAATGTTTATCATGCCATGGACACCCAGGCTCTGCTGCGCCCCCGGAACATGTACATGGGAGATCGTTAGAAACGTTGGTCATGGAGTGTCCTTCCAATGAAAAGTAGTTGTACCAGTGGTCTGATTGACTCGCCATTCAGCGGCGCCACATTTGACTGCGTGGGCTTCCATTTGCGCCATGGAGTTTGATGTAAAGGCACCAAATATAATAAATGTCAGTAATACACCGAGGAAGAACCCCGGTACAAAAGTATTTGTATCGTTAACCATTTTCGTCTTTCGGAGGATTTTGCCCGAGGGCTTCTTGGATGGTTATTCCGTAGAAATCCTCGATTTCTGGGACATCCTTATTTATATCCCAAAGTGGAAATTTCTCAGCGGAGTCATCTCGATAACAAGACCTAAGAATACTCAGAGCCTTGTTATAAAGTTCTGCGTCGGTCACGTAGCGCTGACGATAATCGTCACCTTCGCGCCCAGCATTCTGCATCAGCATGTAGGGCTTACCTTCATACCACGCAGACCATATGGCCCAGTACCTACGGTGATCAACGCTATAGTAGGCATGTACAACAGTCGTTATTTCTTTGATGGCCCCAAGTTTAGCCTTATCAAGAACGAACTGATCCTCTATCTCCGGAACGTGGTTGTAATAGCATCCCCATAAATCCTCGACGCTGAAACGATCGCGATGCCTCGTAACTGGTGGCATAGCATAGATTTGTGCTGGTGTCATTTGATATACCCTTCTTTGACGCAGGTAAGCATGGTTCGCTTGCAGTTGGCGCAGATCCACTGATTATCAGCGGTCTTAGAGAGATCATAGCAATTGCACGCCGGGCATTGCTCTGGGATGCCTATCAAAGCAAACAGCACTTTGATGAGGTATGGATCTTTAACGCCGAGTCGGTGGTGAGCGTATTTCTGATACGTCTCAGCAATCAAGTCGGAGTTACCCATGTCAACTTCGATATCACGGATACGGGGATGCTCGCCTCGTATGTGAGCTATCTCATAGTCACTCTGGTACATCTTGTGGGCATCAGTCGGATCAGTGAATCCGAGCATTCTGGAGCTATCGTAGACTATGAAGATTCGCATGTTGTTCCTTCTGGGGTCATTTTGTTGCCTTGAACTGCATCAGATGATCGAACAGTTCTTTCCAGAGGTTGTTGGTGTAGACATCTCCATGCGGAGATACTAAAGAGATCTTGAAGATGTCGTCACGGACATTCTTAACGACAAAGACCTTCTTCGGCAGCTTGTTGAGGTGCCCACGCTGGCCCCTGAGCTTGGCGTTGATCACGAGATGGGCACCAGTAGGAGGGATCACACCATTGTGATCAATTCCTAGGCCGGAGCAGCAGCTGATGGTCTTCCAGCCGTGTTTGATAAGAGACACGATATAGTAGACGATCCCATCGTCGATCCAGCACTCAAAGTCTGGATCCTCGTATTCCTCGGGATACATTGATGGTGGTAGCTCGATTCGGGTCTGAGATGCTTCGTATTGGACTGCGTACTGAGGCTTCATGGGTTTCCTTGTTGGTAATGGCGAACTCCTCCTTTTCTCGGTGTCTAAACCCAGAAATAGATGGACGCTCACAGGTGTGGATAGGTAGAAACCTTTCGGGTTCTACAAAGGGGGTGCTACAGGCATTAACCGGCACAACAGTTGATGAGGCATGTTTGATAGCATCATAACAACCCATTTCCCAAGCGGCTAGCACAGCCGCTTGAACGGCTGGTGTATACTCCTCTTTTTTAAGAGTACATAGATGACGACAATCAAGACATAGCCTTACATCACCGTTATCGTCGATAAAAGCTTGCAGCTTTGTTGGCTGGATGGTGTTCATGAGATTCCTGAATGGCCCCGGAACTTGGTGCTTACCCAAGCTGGGCTGGATTAGAAGTCCTGCGTGGTCTCGGACCTTCCGGGATAAAGAACCGGGCTAGAGACTGAGCTAAGCTCTACATTGTGTGAGTTGCCCCACCAAAGCTCAGCTAGCCCGGTTCGAGATTAGTCTACTGTTATGGCATAGTCATATTTGCTGTCGTCACTTAGAGAATAGAACCTCATGTTGAAGCATAGAGCCCTGCACTTACTTGACATAGCTTCCATTAACGCTCTACCGTTATCTTTATCGACCGGTATTTCCGGCATATAAAATGATCCCAAAGTAATGAACTTAAGAGGTGGCTCAGTAACAGTGGGATCGTAGCGCTGTACAAGGCAGTGTAGCTCCCTACGTGGTATCTTCAGCATGCTATCCTCATTGGGATGCTTGTAATTCTCGTGGTCACGTATTGTACGAACTACCGATTGGAGCAGGCTCGTAAGCTCAGCCCAATTAAAACTGCCACCACCAATAACAACAGTCTCTTTATTAAAGATGGCAGTTTCTAGGTTAGCCTTCAATACTCTAAGATTTTTGATATGACCTTCATGCATCTGGCGCCTCGATGAGCTTGATGATTATTACTGGCTTCTGTATCTCTTGAAAGCTGAACTGTAGCGTTTTGTGGCAGCCCTCGCAATGCTGCACTTCCCCAGCGAGATCTTTACCAATCTCAGCTGGGCAATCATTCTCTGAGTAGTTAGCTAAAACGCATTTACCGACTTTGCTTTGGAACTCCAACTCGTTGCCGCAGTGTGGGCACCGGAGATAGACACTGTCGAACATACCCATGGCTTACTCCAGTACCTTGACGACTTTGCCGTCATTGCGGACGGCGATATACCACTCCCTGAACGTCTCGGGATCATTGTTTATGTAGTGGAATACCGTATATATCGCATCACCTTCCAGATTGCTGAACTCTTTGTCCACCTCAATGGACGCAAGCTCAGTCTGTTCCGGTGGTGCCATGATCTCGTGCGACATGGTATCAGCTAGGCGCTGTTGACGCTTTACTGCTCTTGGCAGCACAGTATCTGGTTGTAGTACAATCATGATAGCCTTTCAGCAAATGCTGGATGACGGGTTGGTTGTAGACGTGGTTTCACCGGCTCCTGGAAGTTGGCTCGACGATTAAAACTGTAGGCGCAACAGGGGGTGCTACGGATACCAAGGAATCTAGTATCGTGTCCATGATTCTTGCCGTCTTTAACAGCTCTAGCGGAAACAGGTCGTCCACGACCTAACCAGACTAACCACTTATCGGCTTTGAACTTGTCATCTGCGCTCATGCCGGTGGGGTCACCATTTATGAGGTATGCCTCCCAAGAGGCCGGGGCAGTGAACTCGACTGTAACCATGATCGCTCCTTAATGGGTTAGTGGTACACGCAGAGGGAATCGAACCCCCATCTTGGACTTATCAGGCCCTAAACCAGGTATAAACTGGGTGCATTGACCGTTATGCTATGCGTGCATAAAGCCGCCGACGTACAGGTCTCTCGACGGTACGCGTGCGGCATAGAGTAGCTTTTTGCATCTACTCACTAACTGAGAACCTTGGTTAGCAGCCTTGGTTCGTAGTAATCACGGTCGCTTACTCCGTGATGTCGGACTGAGCCATAGAAGATTAGACTAGTGGCCACCTCTTCTACAGTTATCACTCATCGCAGCACCCCTCCTTGCTAAGGCCAGGGATCATCCCGTTAGGGCACACCCTTCCCATGGTCCAGATAGGCTAATTGCTCTCATGGTCCGTCTACGGCACGGGAGCCACTGCCTCAACAACCGTAACCACAGTCCTGCTGCTACGTCCTAGACTAATTCGGCTATCCGGTTACATACCGACCTAGGCTGTCTTATGGCCTATTCGCAGGCATAGCGCGTGTGGGACTATGCATCCCTACACGGGTTACCATGCGATGCGTCTTACAATGGGTAGCCACTCATTGGGATCTGCGGGTAGATTTCACAGATCGGCTACCCATTGTTTCGGCCATCTCAGGCCTCTTCAGAGACGCTGCCCATAAGTGATGGGAAACTTTTAATGTACTTATCTATTTCCTCATTGCTCATTCCGGCTAGGGCACCTTCTTTACCGACATCATGGGCACCATGTGGTATGATGCCAAGCTCCTTGGCCATCTTAAGTGCTTCACTGCGATGGATTTGCATGTATCCAGCAGCCTTCCAAGTCTCGTGGCCACCGAAGGTATCTACGAAGTATTGAAGGACTTCATGATACCTTTTAAGATCATTAACCAGTTCTTTATTAAGCTCCCTAACCAACTGATTGCTCATGTTCATCCTCTTGGAAGATGTCGAAGCAGTAGTCCGCTGCGGCACAGAGTGAGAAGACAGCTAACCCAACTGCGGTTCTAAGCATACCGTCTCCTTAATGGTTTCACTGTGAGTGGATTCAGCGGGGCGAAAGCAACATGCGGCGAAGCAGTAGTAGTATGTATCTGGGATAGACTCAACTATCTCAACACCAGGAAAGTATTCGTCATCCTCATTAACAATTTCATCGTAGCACCTCTTAATAGTATAGTATTCGTTTAGTTTAATATGCGCATCTTCATCTTCTTCAACGCATACAACTATCGTTCCAGGTGGCCAAGGCCATTGAACCATAATAGCCTCAGACGCAGCTCGGCAGTGCTGTTATCAGCATTTGCCGACGCAGTTCAGTGAGGTACTCCAAAGCTTTTTCCTTGGTGTGAGCATGCACCATGGTTTCGCTCTTGGTCACGTCATCTTTGGTGATGACAGCTTTGACGTTAGTATCAGACCAATTGATCTCTATGACTCTCTTGCGCCAGCCGATCTCGATGAGCCCAGCTGGGGTCTTGACGAGCCACCAGCAGTGCGGATTCTGAGTCTCATCGGAAGGCCCCCAGTATTGATTTGGCAGTTTCCACTTTTTGATGACCTCGATACCAGCAAGGGCAAACAGACCATCGAGTTCCTTTTCGGGTAGTTCAGTACCGCGAAAGGGCTCCAGATTGGTGATGCGTCCCCTGCTCTTACAGTCAGGGCATTTAACGATGCAGTATTCACCGCCACCGCCAACACCGCTTTCAACGATCTTGGCGTTAGGTTTACCGCAGATAAGACAGGTATGCGAGTTGTTTGTGCCGTGAAGCATGGTGTTTCCTAGAATAGGGTGTTTCTGGGGATGGAAGTTAATTACCGATATAAAGTGATACGTATCGCTCGTCGGATCGTAGATCGCAGAGAGGCCCAGTATCACCTGGACCACAGCGCTCATGGAACGATACTATTTCATCACTTACTCCCGAAGCTCCGTGGATTGTGAAGACAGGTAGATCAGCTACTGTTGGATCCTTTTCAACCATCGCAAGAAGACTCTTCAGCACGTCACGGACAGTTGTGTAGCCAGGCATGTTGTTCCTTAGAATGTTTGTTGTGGATTGAACACGACAGTTTCTTTTAGAATACGTGGGCGGAACAACCCACCCTCATGTACTTGAAGAACGGTACCATCATGGCGTCTTACGAGATACACACTGGCGTCAGTCCTGTAGATCTCACTACTGGGGTAATGCTCGTGGAGCATCTTGAGAGTCACGGTCTCCGTGTGGATGCACGCATTAACTATGATAACTACTAAGCAAACAACTAGCATTATAACAGTGACGCCGATAGCAATCTTGTCGGCTCTAGTTGGGTGTCTTGGTGGTTCAGGCATCATAAATAGACGCCTCATAACCGCAGAGTCTGCACCTCAGTTCGATGGCACCCCATACACCGGTCTCCTTTGAGCCACGGCGCATATTATTTACTACTTGGATGTCGGACCCGCTGCACTTCAGGCATTTGATGAAGAAGCCTAGCACAGGTTGAGGGTCAGGCTCATCGACTAGAACTACTCGGTCAATAGCCATTTAAGCCACCTTCTGTGGTAGCCTAGCTACCCAACGGTCGCGATCAGCTTTGAGCTTTGCGAGATCAGTTTCCAAGTGCCCCATCAAGGTGTACTGGACGTCTCTGCGGCTCTGCTTGAACAGCTCGATGGATTTCGAGCGCTTCTCGATTTGGGCATCGAGATCACTGATAACTCCTTGAATGGCATCGATAGACGGGGAGGTCACGGTGTTCCTTTGTGGCTGTGCCACGGGGTGTTAAGGGGTGTAGGAGGGTAGTACCGCTAACTGGACTTGCACCAGTACGCTTATTAAAGCAGAAGCTTTTGAGGCTTCCGGGTCTGCTGTTCCCCCATAGCGGCGTTACGAGACGTTTTTGTAAAACTTACCATTCGTTAATGCACATGCATGACCTTTACCAATACCGAATTTCTTACCTATCTCGGACAGGATGACGCCGGCTTCGCGCATTCTCCGCATTTCCAGTATGTCAGCTGCGGTAAAACGCCTAAGATGGCTCGCTGCCCATACAGCTTTAGCCATGCGTCTTTCCGGTGGCATGTCTTGCATATTATCTGTGTGAGTACCAAGACCAATATTATCCCAAGAGTTGTTGCCTATGTTATTATCCAGATGCCGCACTTCTAACCCGTCTTCGAATATCCTATCACCAAATTTCTGATACGCTTGCAAGCGGGCGACATGGATCTTCCCGACTTCGCCATCGTACTTACAAGAAAATATCTTGTAGCCAGCCTTATTAGTTGCGAGTTTAAGAACATTGCCTACGCTGCTTATAACTTCACCACTAGGACTAACTCTATAGCCTCTTCTGTGAGCTGCTAGCAATGTTAGATTAATTACGCTTAATTTCATTTTTGAAAACTAACAAAAGTTCAAGTAAAGTCAATACCTACTTGAACCACTCGGCCATTTCATGTCATACATAAAGGGTTCAACACTTTCGAGCATTTCGAAGAAGCGCCCCTACTATCCTCGGCTGTACTGCTCCGCGCAGCACGGTCGATGGATAGTAGGGGTTGACCACTGATCTACTCCGAAGAGTAGATCAGGGGGTGATCCTGAACAGAAATAGACATTAACACAGTATTTTGTATAGAGTTGTGTCGATATGTCCTTGGGTCCGTTTGCACGGGCTTCCTAGATTAGAGGTTACTACTTAGAGCGGACTGGAAGGCGATAGTCGAGGGCACGCAGCAGATCGGTGATCGTGAGATCCACATCTACGGCGTCTTGCAGCTCCTGAGCGGCTTTCAAGAAGCCCTTCGCTTTTGAGTTATCCCTGAGAGTCTCCATGGTACCACCAGAAATCAAAATGGATTCCAAGTGGCGTATAGCAACGAAGTTACCACGGAGTCTCTTGAGTTTGTTCATGACTGCGATGCGCCGCTGAGCCAGAAGCGCGCCGCTGGGATTGATCATCCTCATCGGCTTCTGCTTACTTGTTACGATATGTCGCTTAGCAGTCGCCTTAACCGTCTCATCGATGTCTTCCTGGACTGTTTCTGGATAGAAACTGCGGAGAACGTGTTCGGTTCCACTGTCTTTGAGAATAATACGGATTACGCCGGTGCGCTTGTCATGCTCCCACTGGGGTTCACAGGTACTACCCCATCCACCACCGCTGAGACGAGCATTCATCTTCTTGAGAAGAAGCTTATTAATCGGCATGGTCCTGACGTAGTTGTCGAGCATGGTGTAGTCGGACTTCTCCAAGCCGGCGGCAGTTGGGCTGCCGAACTCCTTGGCTTCTTCACCTTCTTTGGTGCGGCCACGTTTACCGCGATGTATCTTTAACCAAGACAATTCATATGAAGCACCATAACTACGGAGTTGCCTACCAGTGGGCTTACCTCCGTCTTTGAGTCGCCACATAGCAGCCTTGGTCACAGAATCTCCTTGTCCCTGTGGGACACTGGGTGTGTTAGATTATCCATGCCGGCTTACGCTGGCACAGAAAGAGAAGGGCTTTCAATCGCTTGACTGGATGACTTGGCCTCCGGATAAGTCGTCTTAACCGGAGGCCTCTGTACTTACTCATTTCTTGATGATGCTGATCATACCACGACCAGCGAGGGTCTTGACCATCTTGTCAATGGCCTCCGGCTTCATTGATGCCATCACGTCGGCCGGTACCATCTTGGGCAACATATTGGCTGGGGTCCGCAACTCGAACACGCCGAGATGCGCACCAAGCGCCATAAAGATCAGAGCCTGTTGCTGATCACCGATCCATCCACCGAGTTCCATGTAGCCGTGTTCTTTGCCGTCGAAAACATCGACGTTGCAGTGCTCGCCTTCGACTGACTTGGCGATCTTCATGAACTCTTCTTTGTCGATACCACTGGCCGGTACGAACGGTACCTTGAAGAATACCAAATCGAACATGTCCTGTGGCGGCACTTCTGCTGTCACGGAGCGCGAGCTAGAAATGAGTTTGTGGAGAGCTTCGATATTCATGTGGTCCTTAATTGGGGTTGGTGAAGCCGAAAATGACTACGCAGAGAAATACTAGGGCCAAAGACCCCAGTACGGTTAGGACGAAGCTACCGTCCATTGGAGGTCTCCATCAGCTCGGGATGCTGATCCTGGGGCTGGCACCTATCACGGGTCCATGGATGACTCTCGGGATCTTCGATCCACACCAGCTCGTATCCCTGTGGATACTTGAGTCTGTAGACCTGACGCTTTTCCAGTGTGGTCATATCTCCACGACAGCGACTCCAGGAAAAGCTAGCACTCCGATCCAGGACGGCGCCGTCTTCGGCTTCAGCTATTCCATAGAATAGTTCCGATGCCCTAGACGTTGCTGGTCGGTATCCGTTGCAGTACACATAGACCTTCGGTACTTTTTGGGGTTCCACTCTAGGGATCATGGCTTTTCCTTATAGGGCCATACTAAGTAGCCCCAGAATAACCATGATAGAGTCATCAGAACCACCCAGGGCCACACCGTGATATAACCATGGGTATTGCAGAAAAGAACTATAGACAAGCATCCAGCGACCCAACCGACGAGGCAGAGCGCGAGATGCTGTGGCCATGTGTAGAGTTTCATGTGTTTCCTTAGAAAGGGGTATGGTGGACAATCGACCGCCGAGACTGTCGGCGGTCTCAGTACATCAGAACCCGATAGTCGCTTCGTCGTTGGTAATCTTCTTGATCGCCTCTATTTCGGCGACGATTTCAGCCTCAGTGGCGTATCTGCTGTTACCGTCGTGCGTCGTTCCCTGAAGCCCGAGAGAATTCCCCGTCTCAAAGAATTCCTCTTTGGTTTCGCCACTTGATCTCACAAACCTAGCCAAACAGACACAGTTGTTGACAGCCTCGTGATTCTCGTAGGCGAATACAACACGGCCAATCTGATATGAGTGACCCATCGTATTGCCGATGACCATAAGGGCTGTACCCTTCTTGATTGGTATCTTCTTATTTGATGACACACGTTCTGTGACGAGGGTCTCAGCGGGATCGACGCCGAGAATAGCCGCAGCGATATGGCTGATGGCCTTGCTGTGACCGCTCTGCTCCGGGGGATAGTGCGCTTTGATCAGCGCTCTCACTCGCGCAGCCCGCTTCAGCTCTTCAGCGATCGGCGCTTCCTCCGGGGGTGGGACCGGAGCATTCTTGACTTCTTCTGGGATGAGACTGATGGCTAACTTCTGCAAGTTATCCAGCGTCTTGAGGGTCGGTATGATACGCACGTCATCTCCTTAATGCTCAATTAAGAGCGGGTTAGAGCCACCCCAGACGGGGCAGCAGGAAGAAAGTACGCAACGTACCCTTAGCGGATACGCGTCGTACATATGACGGTCCACCCACTCACTCTGGAGGGAGCTACCATCAACTATACTGTCATAATTAGCTTGGTGAGCGTAACTATGACGTTTGTCTCAGAACTGACGTATTATGCAGTTCCATAGGACATCCGGATCTTCCCATAGTACCACCCATGGGATCCCCTAACCAAATCATACCTCGCTTTGGAGGTAGTAAGGCTTCGGTTGTCTTCAGCGTAAACGCCTGTAGATCCTTCGTATCCTTCCCGATATAGCAGTACTCCATGCTGAGGAGAAAACTCAGCGAGCGGGCTAGCATCTGCTGACATGTTTTTTAACGTGAGCTGGGTAGGCACACGCGCACACTTCCGGGTATTTCTCTATTCCGGCTAGTAGCGTTATACGGGGCACGTCCCCGTTTCGTCCTTTAGGACTCATCAGTAACGCTTAGCGCTCTGCGGTGTCTATCGCCTCCTGGCTTATTCTCTATTTTGCGGAGACCATGGACATCGCATTCGTACAGTATCTTGCATGAGGGGTCATCTCGGATTCTGGCAAACTTCAGGATGTCGTTGCACCACTCCTCAGCCTTGTGCAGCGCTACCTTTAGTGGCCACCTCTCAAGTCTCTTGGTATCCTCTCCGACGAGATAGGTCAGAAGAACCATATCAGACCTTTTCGCACCACTCAGAGGCAAAGAGGAATTCATTGGGATCATTCTCAATGAATATCTCACCACTGGACAGTACGTCTTTGACAGTCTGAATGGTCCCATGGAACCTATCCATTGGGCCTCCCCATCCGGGACCATCATTCCGATTATTCGGTTTGATGATCTTGACTTTGTCCCCTGGATTCAGGTCCATTGGAGACCTATATGTGATAGACCCTCACGGAGCTTGGGGTCTTTCTCAGGGGCCTTCATCGGAATGACCGCACCATGCGGCTGTTCCGGTGTAGCTCCGCATTGCTTGCACGTCGGCACCGGTGGTATCACCGAGAGCCAGTTATCGGGAACAGTTACTCGGCCACCGCAGCACGAGCACGTTCCCACAGTGATGTCGCCCATACAGCCTCCTTTGTGCTTAGCACTAAAAGGGTTTGTTGATGCGGTCCTGGTATTCTTCTTCAGAGATCTCTTTTATCCCACCGTCGAGCGGTTTGATACTTTTCAGGCCCACACAGACCTGAGAGATCGTCAGCACTCTAACGAATTCCTTGAACTCCTCTTCGGATTCAAAGTATCCATAAGTGCTGATTGGCTCAGCCTTTGGGATGAACTGAGCACCGTTGGTGACGCCTTTGAAGGTCATCACATATGTTATGCGGACAGGCATACACCTGGCCGGATAAGTGGCTTCTTACCTTTGTAGTCACTGTGGGGATCAGTAAAGGAAACGCCCCGAAGTTGCTCGATATCGACCAGTTGAACACCCGACAGCGTTAAATGTGTCAAGTGGCAGTGCTTCTTCGCATATGTCAAGCCGTCATCTTTATATCTCTGGGTATACTTACTCTTATCCCGGTTGGTCATGACATCCCGAACAATATCATTGACCCAGAGCTCTGTGGAATTCGGCCAACAGGAGTCATGCTGCGAGATCTGTTCCCAAGCACAGGTGGGGTCGAACTTCATGAAGATGAACCTATTGTCAGTTGCCCCTAAGATGCGATCACAGAAGCGTAGGAGATGAACTCCAATAGCTACTGAGCGCTGAAGGAAGTACTTTGGATCGGTATCGATACGAAGATCGAAACCGAAGTAGAGCGCTTTCTGTTCACGCATATCTCCGGCGAGGATGCCATCACAGATAGTGCGGACAGTTGTTTCCAAGCGAAGTTCCACGGTAATCTCCTTGGGTCTATGACCCGTTAAGTGGTTAAAATGCCATCCAAGTTAATGGATGGTCATTTAACGACTTACTTAGCCGTCTTGAAGTCATCATCGCCGGTCTGGGCAGCCATGCTGTCCAGAAGTGCCTTGATGGCTCCAGCTTCCGTCACCTTGTGCTTCCTGAAGTACAGCTCGGTGATGTACTTTGGCTGACATGCGAAAGCCAGATCGCTGGCTTTGACTTGCTTGTACCGCACACCGAAGCCGCCCTTGGCGACATCGCCATCCAGCATCCAGTCAATGACAGCCACGGTCTTCTGCATCTTGGCGTCGCTTTCACGGCCAACCCAGTCAGTGGTATAGTGGACGAGCCACGCCCCGCTGGCTGTGCTGACCTTCTCGACTTCCCCGAGATACAGGTCCAACTCCGGAACCGTCTTGGCTGCCATAGCACGGCCCCAGAACTTCTCCCAGATCCGCTGGACACCCTTGCTGTCGTCAGCGGTAGAGGCCAGCTTGATGTCAGCCAGTTCCTTGTCAGTTGCTGGCACGAATGCAGCCTTAGCGGCGACCGTGTCAGTAGCCAACATGTTCTGGGTCTCAGCGGCTTCGATCTCGTCCCTGAGGGCTTTGATCTTGTCGTTGACAGCAGTGGCTACGTCGCCTTTCAACGACTTCGCCATGGACTCCATTCGCTGAATTGACTGCTTCTTCCTCGCGAACACCTTGGCGTTGTAGTCGAGTTGGATCTTCTGGACATCGCTGTCCATGGATACCCACTCTTTTTGGATGTTCGGCGGAAGGTCATCAACGGCCGTGAGGAGGCAGAAGATGAGCGATAAGATGAACGAGTGCATGAATCAGTCCTTGCGGCATAGCCGCGTTGTTGGTTTCAATCTTCGTCGATGTCTTCGATATCGTCAGCTACATCGTCGAGAACGTCTGAGACACCGGTATCGATGATATTCCTATCGATGACCTTGACTGGTACCTCAACGATCCGAACTGGAAGTGAAAGTAGATCTCCGAGTAAGCCCATGTTGTCCTTTCTTAGTGATACCACTCATTGGTGTTATCACGGATTTGGTATCCATGCTTGTCCAAAATCAGTTTCATGATGTTTCTAGCGTTACCGTTTGCTGTTACCAATATCACCTTAGGCGGATAACCACCTACGCCATCACAGTAATGCAAATACTCACCGAGAATATGGTTTCCTTCCGGGAATTCGGGGCCGGGGCCGTCTACTTCGACATCACGGAATTTGATGTCATTATCCATAAGCAGTTCATCGATGTCACCGTGCAGCTTGATTAAAGCAGCAACGGCGCAACTAGGATCTCTAAGTATGACGAGCCCCTTGTCACCCCCGATATGCCCGGCGTCTCTGTTGTCATCAACCAGTACTCTGAACATTTTACACCTTTGGGAACAAGCGGGCGTATTCGGCGTTTGACTTGAGTCGGTGGTTCAATGGATGATCGTCACTCCACTCACCGATATCAGCGCCCTCGATGGATTTTACATCGGGGTGGATACACCAATTGGGATACTTCGTATTCTCCAATGTATCCTTAATAGACTCAGCCCCTAATCCGTCGTGGTCAATTACTAGGATTTCTACCTTGTATGCCTTCACTTCATTCCTTACGTATTGTTACCCTTCCGGTACCACCACACTTCATGCAATTACGACGGCCACTGCCGGGAACCCCATGGCAACACGGGCAGGATTCCCAGTCTACGTCACCGAGAATCCACGATCCGTTAGGACCCGGTCGCGATGGCTTGATGCGCTCACCGGTGTACTTATTCGTCGCCATGTCCTTCTCCGGCAGCAACTACCTTGAGCCCCAGCTTAGAGGCCTCTCTCTTGAGATCCTTTTCAGCCAAGCTCCTGCTATAGTCGTAATCAGCTTTCTTCAGCCATTCCAGGAAGTCGGCGGCTTCTTTATCGATGCCGGTATTGAGCTTGGTTATCAACCCGATGAACGAGTAAATCATGGTATTGAACCGTCCAGCCATGCAGCCACCGAGGTACTTGCTGTACCCCTCACCGATGAAATACAGCTTGCCATTCTTGGTCTCAGCCATGTATAGCCGCCCGTCTCTGGTGACTAGACGACACGTAGCCGTTGGGGGTACAGTGCTGTCGGTGACTAGCCTATTGATGTACTTGATGATATTGGGAAACCGCTTAGGTAAGCGGAATGGGTTTTTGAGCTTGGCCATGTGGTTATGCCTTCTTGTTTGCCAATACTTCTCGCATGATGTCAGCGTACTTCGTCAACCATTCTATTCCGATCTTGTTTTCCTTCTCCATCTGCTTGGGGTCGTAACAGCATGTCGTCGTCAATTCTAGACCGAGGTGTGCATACCCAGCTGGAGCCAGTGTACCCTCGCAAAGTCCCGAATTACCCAGTGCCCGTACTCTAGCCGACTTCAGCAGGGCTCTCCAGCGCTCAGCATCTTGCTCAGCATTCATTACCCGCTGAT
>Ga0247674_1000030_pt1 | contig 23500 bp, 22 predicted proteins | sample CNK15_metaG_FD_183044 | JGI IMG/M metagenome (GOLD analysis project Ga0247674, IMG submission 183044) | Soil microbial communities from Purdue University Martell Research Forest, Indiana, United States - CNK15 | ecosystem: Environmental > Terrestrial > Soil > Temperate forest > Bulk soil...
GGCGCGCGACATTACCAAGATGACGCTCGCTGACATGAAAGAGTTGCTGCTGACGGATGCGGCAACCCAGTTTTTGCAGGACACGGACGCGCTGAACGCAGAGTATCCGCGAGCCGAACGCGACTCATGGTCTACCCAATCCGCACAGGCGCAGATCGTGTTGGAGGGCGGTGAATCCCCGATGCTGACCGCATTGGCAAGCGCGCGTGGTGTTGATGTAAAGGCGCTGGCTCAGAAGATCCTCGACAAGGCAAACGCCTATAACACCGCGTATGCAAAGTTGCTGGGGGCCTATCAGGCGCAGCGCGATGCAGTGAACGCGGTGAGTAAGGTGGTCAAGATGCCGCCTGTGTCGCTGCACGCGATGAGGAGCTAATCGTGAAAGTCGCTGCAAAGGTGATGTACCCGGACATCCAGGAGATGAATGCCGGTCTGTACTGCTGGTTGGATCCGGACGACGAGTCGCTACTTGTCCTGCAGCGGCTTCTGCGTCATGCCCCGTTCAAGACGGAGAACCTGACCAAGCTGCATACCACGGTGCTGTACTGCAAGGGGCCGATATTGCCGCATGACGTGACCGTGCCGGAGGATCGCAAGATACCTGCGGAGATCACGTTCCTGGACGTGTGGACGGACCACGAAGGCGATACCATTGTGGTGGCAAAGCTCGTGTCGGATGAGTTGCAGGATCTGCACAAGGAGTTGACGGGGCAGGGTCTGAAGCACAACTTCGACGACTACCTGCCACATATGACGTTAGCCAAAGGCATTGATCTGGACGCTGCAGCACGTCTGTGGATCGATCAGCGCAACCGCGATCTTGCGGATGAGCCGTTGTTCATCTGGTTCGATGAATCACTCAAGGGTGCGACCTGCGAGTAAGAAAAAGGCCCCATACGTAACCAACCGTATGGGGCCTTTCTTTTGCTTCACGCACCGGTATAGACGGCCGATACGTTCGCGTTTTCAGTTGCTGCCTGCGGGTTGGTGATAACGAACGAGTCGTAACCACTGTCGCACACAAACAGGCTGTTGACTGTCAAGGTCACCACGACGGCGTCCTTGGTCAATACCAGCGTCACCGGCTGATCCGTTGCAATCATCAGTGCTGCAATCTTCGGGCCGGTAAACGAGATGTTGGGTGCCAGGCTCAGCGTCTGCTCAGACACGTTGTCGGCCGGGTAGAAACCCTGGAAGTCGCCAACGCTGCGTCGAATCAGTTTATTACCTACCAGCGCTTTGACCTGGATCGACATGGAACGCTGAGGAATGGTCGGCAGCGATACAATGCAATCCTGGCAATCACCGACTACGGTTGACATACGATGCTCCTATGTAAAGGGGCCTGTGCAAGCGCCCCGCTGACTCGCGTGTAGTTAACTAACGGCGTCCTGCTGACCTGCGCAGCCTTTGTTCTTTCTCGTGGTCGTCACGACAGTCGACGTCACAGAACAGGCGTGGCTGCGTTACTTCTTCATCGCAGAAGTAACAGTGCCCGGAAAATAGCAGCGTCGGCGTTTTAGCTGCCTGCCGAATGTTGCGCACCGCAGCCTCATTTAATGTATCAATGAGAGCTGCGGCCAGATCACCGTTTTCCATTATCCAAACTCCTAAGTGTAATCCACGAACAGGTAGCTTGGTTGGCCTCCTCGCTACCTGTCGTAAAATTCACAGGAGCCTATTGGCTGGTTTTCAGTAACCTTGTGGCCGCACCCATCTTCGACGGCTGCTCATCCTCCTCCATCCAGTCAAAGCCTGTATTGAGAAACGGTTGATTGCCGATGTGCCAGCGCGGAATACATTGCGGGCCGCCAGCAGCCGTTGTCTCCGATTCGGATTGGTTCGGCTGCTTCTCAACTGGCTTGACCTTTTCCTTAGGATCCTTTTCACCGTAGGCGTCGCGTAGCGCGTCCTTCGTGCGATACAACGTGTCCTTCGTGCCAGTGTCGAGATTCTTACCTGAGCGATTGATGTAGTTGTTCAGCCGCTTCGACGCCTGGCCGTAGTCGTCGCTGTGTTGCTTCAGCTTGTTGACGATGTCCCCGGGGTTGTCTGACTTGAACGTGCCTTCCGGTAGGCCGTGACCAGCCGGCTCGTTCTTGCCTTTGTACTTGTCTTCCTGTTTCTTCTGCCAGGTCATGTCCTTGTTATTGTTCGGCGGATCCGTGACCTGCTTTTCAGCTAACAGGCGTCTGGCAGCTTCGAGCTTCATTTGCCATCCTCCCGTTCGGTAGGCACGGAGTCGTCCTTCTCCGGCATCGGCTTACGCGTCTCGACGGCCGCACGACATTGCGTGTATAGCGTCAATACGTGAATCGTATAGTTCTTCAACGACTCATTGGGGCCAATATCCCGCGGCACCGGGCATATGACGTCCGGCGGATGGCATGTTGCGGCGCAGCCCGAAAGCGCGACCGACAACAGCGCTGCCACTAGCATGGTTTTCATTTCTTCACTCCTTTTCCCTTGGCAACGGCGTTGATCTGCTGGCGGTCGTCCTCGGTTAACCCCTTCTTGGCTACTTCGACTGCGGCTGACGCTGCAACCGCGGCCTTCACCGCAGCCGTATTGGCCTTCACTGCAGCCGTCGTGACCGCGCGTACTTCGGCCTTGCGCAGCTGGCTGTTCTGATCCTGTTTGGCGGCGATCTGATTGGTTGTATTAGTCACCGTCTGCATCTGACCCTGCAGCGTTTGAATCAACTGCGTCTGCTCGGCCAGGCGCTCCGATTGATCGTTCAGCAGTGCGTCGCGCTCAGCCATACGACCGTTCATCAGTGTATCGTTCTGCACGATTCGCGCATTGCACTCGGCGATGATGGACTCGCGTTGATCCGTGAGCTGCGCATTCATCGCCCGCTGAGCACCATGGTCCTCCATGTTCTTCACGACATAGCCCAAGGTGAACGTAGCGGCCACCACAATAACCGACCCCAGTTGGCTGGCAATTGCAATCAGCGCCCGTTGCTTGGTGCTGCTAATGCGTTCGGTCTTGGCTTGCAGCCACGCGTTCAGATTGAACATGTTAACTCCTATTATGTGGTGGGTTGTTCGTCTTGTACCACCGGTACGATCAACTGCTGAATGTAGCCGATAACCGGAATCGAGATGAAGCCGTCGGGCAACGGCTGCGTCCGATACGACAGCTGCGGAATCGTCAGCGCTGTCCGCGAGCCCGCTATGATTGTCAACGTGTCATCGGGTATTGGCGGGTCGAACTGAATCGCGTAGTCGTCGGGGATTGTTCCCTTCTGCGCATCCCACTCGGCCTGGTCGAAGTCGCTGACGTAAGCCAGCTTCAAGTCGTCATTAACGATCAAATTCATGGATCACCTATGAGGTTAGGCTGTATGGTTCAGAGCAATCTTACTGGCGAGCACTGCGGCGTTCGTCCACGCGGCGTTACCGTTGGGATCTCGTTCAACAATGGTCGAAACGTAGGTCGGCGTTGCGTTCGGGATGTTCGCAGCCGCGCTATCGACCTCAGTAGAACCGCTGACTACCCCGACATTCACCGTAGGCGTTGCGCCGCTGGTACGGGCAAAATAGCCTTCGACTGAAACTGCCTTCGCCGTATAGCCTGACGGAAGCGTGTCGGTCGATGTGTACGTGTCCTTGTCACCGGCATTCGCAGACGACACGTTGTTGCTCGAGAGCGACGAGAGTGCCGATTGGTTGACCGACAGCGCATTCGTTGCAGCCGTGCCGTTCTTCACCCACTGCACCGCGGAGTTCGTTGTTGGACGCCGCGCCACGATGCCAATCTGACCCAGCGGGCCTTGTGCGGTGTTTGCAATACCATCATCGAGCGTGACATACAAATCGTCCACCGCGGTGAACACACCATTGCGTTGGAAGATCCAAACCAGCAGCGATGTAGTATCACTTGTGGGTGCCCACGATGTCCCGGTGCCTGAACTGATTAGCGCGCCATCAATGTACAGGTTGGTGGTAAAGCTGTTGACCGTGCCGGCTACTTTGATGCACTTCAACTCAAAGAAATGGTAGCCGGTAGCCGCGATGTTAGTACCTGCATTCTGCACTGCACCAGCAGCACCATCGCGCACCTGCACCGTGCGTTGGCTGGCCGAAGTCGGCCCAATGCAGATGTACTGCCCGATACCCGTCGCTGTGCTGAACGTACCATTGACTGCCGACGGCGCGGCAGTAGCGGAAATCAGCCCCGTACCCCATATAGACGTAGAAAGCGCAGTTGAAACCTCGGCACCCTCGAGCGCGTAAATCGTTTGGTAGTTCGTCAGGAGGTCAGGGGTGGTGGCGATAAGGCCATTCGTCTGGTCGGTGAACAGCACATACCGCGTGCCGTCGTAGATCGCAGCACGCCAGTCATTACCAGACGCCACGGGAATCAGTCGCGAACCTTGCTCTGTCCAGGCCAACGCGTCCGTTGATGCTATGATGTGACCCGAGATACCTACACCCACGAGAGTCGATCCCGACAGGTACACGTTGGAAATCTGTGCTGTCGAATAACGCTGTGTGGCCGTTACCGACGCGGCCAACGCGTTAGGAACGCCTGCAGTGCCTGTACCATTCGGTATGGTCCAAATACCCGATGTGGTGGCCAGGACATACAAGTTGGCTGCCGGCGCAAAGAGGACGTCACTGATAGTACCCAGCGCGCCGCTAATGGTTGTCGTTGTCCACGCCCCTGTGGTGTTCAACGAGGCATTTGCAGCTGTCGCAAAGTAGAAGCCATTCGTACTATTGCCGCTCAGTGAGAATGGCTGCATGATGAATGTGCCAATCATGCGGGGAGTTGTGACGGCAAACCCGAACGTAGCGTCGCTCGCTACCTTCGTGAAGGTTCCACCCAGCGATCCGACGTAGACGCCGCCGAAAGGTGACGATGCCGAGTTTAGGCCTACACGGACCATCGCAGGAAATGAAGCATTACCGGTGGCAATAACTGTGCCGTTGTTGGGTGAACCGCCGGTAGACCCAACGGTTTGTGTTGACCACGTGCCGCCCAGATTTGCGGAGTAGTAAATCGCCAGACCCCCACTGCTGCCGCTTGCACAAACCACGATGTTGCCACTCACGTAGCCTAACGTCGTAAGTGCACTTAGCGTCGCCGCTGGTTGTGGTGGGGTCGTCCAGTTAATCAAGTCGGTTGAATAGGCGAGACTATAGGTCGCCCCTACCAGCTTGACGGACCAGTAACGTGTGCCATCGAATACGGTCTGGAGTGTGTTGCAGTTAGCCGCCACGCCACTGCCGTAGCTGGCATTGTTGCCGCCATTCAGGTAGGCACCGAAACCGAAAGTAAAGCCACCCGCGGTCCAGGCTTGATTGACGGTTATCCCGGTATTGTAGTAACCGAGATCAGGCGTGGTAGCCGATCCGGGGACGAATCCCCCGGAACCAGGACTGTTCGCCGTGACAAACGAAGCTATCTGCCGAAGCGATGTCCCGGGAAGCGCAGACACGCTAGGAATCAGAGACACTCGCTTGCCTGTCGGGGAGGGAGTCCAACCCTGAGCGCGGAAATCCGAATCGTCCCGGCACGACTCAAACCCCTGCATATATTTAAGAGTCATATCTGTACCTTAACTTGGCGTGAACCACACGATCTTCTGCATCGGTTTCGGCGGGGTAATCGGTGACGCAGCAACCACCTCAACTGTCACGCCACCGTCTTGGACGTTGAATGGGAGCCCTGCAACGACCTCCATGTGCACTGCGAAGTCGTTTGCGGGAATTAATCCAGCCCCTACCACCTCCATCACTACGCCATAGTCCACCGCGTTAAGCGGTGGCTTCACCATGACCTGCCGAGCAACGGATCGCACGCTGCCTGACGTGCCCTGAGTTAACAGAACCTGGCGTGCTACTGACGTAGCAGAGGGTATACCGTTCTGCACAAGCAACACTTGACGCGCAACGGCTGTCTCCTTAACAGCAGGATTGAGCGTCAGCAGCACGGTTTCGACTACGGCCTGTCCTTGTACGGGGTTAGCCATTTAATCCCCCGGATCAGGTTGTGTGAGTAATAGCGAACTTCGCAGCATTCACGGACGATGTAGCCCACGCAGCATTGCCATTGGGATCCTTCTCCACAATCTGGCTAACGTAGGTCGGCGATGGCGAGGAGATAGTCACTGCCGTGCTGTCCGTTTCAGATGCTCCGCTAACCGTGCCGATCTGAACGGTAGGCGACGAAGAGCTAACGCGTGCGAAATATGCCTCGTTCTGGATAGCCTTCGGCGTGTAGCCCGCCGGCAGCGTGTCCGTTGTCGAATACACATCCTTGTCAGCTGGGGTGTTCGACGACACGGAATTCGTCGAAAGCGACGACTGTGCCGTCTGATTCACTGACAACGCGTTCGATGCGGCCGACCCCGTCTTCGTCCATTGCGTGCTAACGTCGGCACTCGGACGCTGCACCACGATGTTGATGATACCCGCCGGACCTTGCAGCGTACCGGCCACACCATCGTTCAGCGTGAAGTAGATGTCATCGTAGGACACGAACTGCCCTGTGCGACAGAAGGTCAGGGTCATAACGTCCGTTGGACTACCAAGCGCGCCGGTGAACGGACCAAAAGCCAATATGCCGTCCACATAGAACGAGAAGTTGAACTGGTTCGCTGTCGCCGTTGACTTCGCGTGAATCTCGTAGTAGTGGTTGAGCGAACCGGTGTTGACTGCTAACGTGGTCGTCCCGCGAATTGAGCTATTGATAGCAAAGTTCACGACCCGGTTACCTGACGACACCGCGTTCGCACTGACAAACATCCGATCAGTTACGGTGAACGGTGGTGCCACATAAGCGGCTGAGGTCGAGACACCCATCTGCCCCTGTAGGCCGGTTGCCTGCTCCGTACTATCCATCGCGTACTTCGCCTGATAGTTCGTTTGCAGATCCGGCGTAGTTACAATCACCCCTGTGATCGTATCCGAAGTCAGAATGTACTGCGTGCCGTCGAAATAAGCACCAATCCAGTTCGTACCGCTCACGCCTACCGGCAAGATGTGACCGCCGCTTTCCGTCCACGTAATGCCACCGTCAGCCGACGTGATGATATGCCCAGACGAGCCGACTGCAACAACCGTCGAACCAACCACGTACACGTTGTTCATGCCAACAGTCGAATAGCGTGATGTGGCAGTAACCGCGCCGGTGAACGGGTGCGCTGTACCTGCCGTACCCGCACCATTGGGGATCGTGCTGATACCTGCGGACGTTGCGAGAATGAACAGATTCGATACTGGACTGTACGCTATATCACCGAGCGCTACGCCGGAAACTGAACCAGAGGTCCACGCTCCTGTGGTGTTCAGCGACGCATTGTTTGCCGTCGCTTGATAGATAAGCGCGCCGTTGTTACTGGTTGTGAGGTTATAAATCGTACCGTTCAGGATACGCGTGGCACCCAAGTTGGCACTGCCACCAGCAGGGCTTGACAGGCCGCTCACGTTAACCAATGTACCGAACGTGCCTGCGTACAGCACCATGCCGCCCGGAAGACCACCCGGGTTTGACGACCCAAACCCGACGACAGCGATACCCAAAGGGAACGTGGCGTTAGTCGTTGCAAAGGCGATGCCGTAACACGGACTGCCCACGCCATTACTAGCCACTGTTCCGGTGGTCCACGACGCGCCGTTGTTCGAGCTGTAGTAGTAGCTAACTGCGTTGCCGTTACCGCCAGTAGTCACTACAATGTTATTTGCAACAAATGCTATTGCAGAACTTACGAGCATCGAAGCTGGTTGCGATGGACTTACCGTCCAGTTGGTCAGGTCAGTTGAGAAATAAACGTTGATCGAGCCCGCTACATTTCTCAATGCCCAGTAGCGTGTGCCGTCGAAGCACATTTGCAGACCAGCCGAGTACGTACCGCTGATCGGACTCGAAGCGAACGAAGCTGCAATCGCGCTATTGAACCGTGCGTTGATCCCGTAGGTGAAGCCGCCGGCCGTCCATGCCTGATTGATGGTGATGTTGGTATTGAAGAGTACAGGGTCAGGCACACCAGCCGAGCCTTCGTTGGTACCCGCACCCTGAAAAGCACCGACTGACTTGACCGCGGTGCCCGCCAATCCTGTCGTGGACGGAACGCCGGTCATGAACATCTTGACAGGAGCGGCGATCCATCCTTGCGAGCGCAGATCCGTGTCGTCTCGGACCGTTTCAAAGCCCTGCATGAATTTGAGCGTCATTTGAATTCCTTACTTCGAAGTTTGGCCGAACTCGCCAGCGTTGATCGAGGCGGTAGTCCACGGGTTGGTACCATCCGTTTCGGCAATGCCGATATAGCGCGAAGGCCCGTTGGATGTCAGCATCGATGTGACACCCGAACCAGCCGAGGTTTTGTAGGACGCGTTGATGTTCTGATAACGGTTCGAGGTCCCGCGCACCACTACGCAGCGTGCATCCGATATTGCTGGTGCGTTCCACTTGTACGTGTCCGTCTGGGCCGCTGCCGAAGCCGTCACGAAGTTGGCGCCCGTCGGGTCTGTCGCCGACTGCCAGTTAGGTTGTGCTCCCGACGGCGTCCATTGAGTAACTGAACCGTTGCCTGTAGCGGGGATTGCATAGATGCGACGTGCGCTCATGGACGGCACCGCTTCCGGCGTCGGATTGACACCTGCACCCAGCGGCCAACTTGCGTCAGCACCCGACACCGACTGGATTACCAGGTCGTCCCAGAAGTAGCTGATGAAGTTCGACGCGTAGAACTTGAGACGGTTCGCGATCTGGCCTGTGGTGAACACGTCAGCCGACCAGGTCACAGGGATGTCCTGCTGCAGCGCCGTGCCGTTGATCGTATAGGTCGCCTGCAACACGGCAGACGACGCGGTTGCCGATGCCGAGTAGAACGAGAACGCCAGCTGAATCCAGTACTGCGTGTTGAGCTGAATGTTGAAGTTGTACGGCGCCGAGGTCGGGCTGTTGATGTTGGTTGGGAACTGCAGGTTGGTACCACCGCTGGTGCTGTTCGAGATGTTCAGCAACGGATAGAACGAGCCCGGCACTCCCGCGGTACCCAACGCCAACAGCGTACCCGAGCCAGCGCTCATGGTCGCCACGTTGAGCCAGCCGTTGACAGCGAACGCAGCCTTACCCGCTGTTGTGGTATTGCCGCGAATCATCTGCATGGTCGACGGGAACTGATACTCGAAGCCCGATACCAACGACGCGGTCAGTCCCGACACTGGGAACGTCAGTGCGGCACCACCGAAAGCGCCGGCTGACGAATTGATCTGACCTTGCCGGGTTGCGTCGGTAACGTACCACGGATGATTGCCGGCCAGCGCGCCATTCGGATAAATGTCGAAGCCTTCGGCCGCGGCGATAAACTGAGGAACTGCCATGTTGAATTCTCCTTAGCCGTTACAGGCTTACGTCCAGGTGCCCTTAATCGTCGCTGTGATAAGGCCAATGTTCGTGGTCGCGAATTGATACGAGAAACGGTCGCCGGCAACGAACGTCGTGGTCGGACCTACCGAGGTGAAGCTGTTACCGTTCACTGTGTCGATATTGATGGTGCCGACCTGCGTGCCATTCGGGTTAGCTGCGTTGTACTGCATGATGCGGACTGTCGCCGTCGTGCCCGAGGTCAGCGTTGCTACCACCACTGAGCCTGCAAAGTTGTTCGGGAACTGTGCGGGATCGGTGAACGCGTAGAACACCTCGTTGATGATGTTCGGGTTGCCCTGAACGTTCACCGGCAGACGCGCAATCGACGGGCTAGGCGGTGCACCAATCAGGTCGCTGTAGTTACCCGTTACCGCGAGGGTCGACAGCTTGCCCGAAGCAGCATTACCCGCAGTTGCTGCTGTTGTCGTCAACAGCACACCGCCCAGCACGGACGTGGTTGCAATCGGCAACGAATAGGGCGTCGGCTTGTTGGTCAGGTCGTTATACGAACCTGTGCTAGCCACCGTAGCCAGCCCGGTAATGTCACCGGGTACCAATGTCACTGCACCGGTCTTGTTGGCGACCGAGGTCACGCTTGAGCCCGAGTTAGCCAATCGCGTCCAGACGTTGTTCGATACCAACGCAATGTCACCGACCGACCAGGTGTTGATGCCGTCCAGCGACGTGGTACCTGCTACCGACACCACGTAGAACGAACCGTTGGCTAGTGCGCTACCACCTGACAGCCCGCCGTTGGCAAGCGTCGGTGTGTTCGTGGTCGCATTCCAGTTGCCTTTGTTGGTCAGGCCACCGGTCAGCGATGACGGCAGATACTTCGATGCCACGGTACCCGAGGCACCGCTCAGCAGGTCGGTCGGGATGCCAACGTCGGTAGACAGCAGTGTTATCACACCGGTCCTGCCTGCCACGGATTGCACGTTGGCCGTCAGCACACCCGAGCCGTCCACCGTCAGGCCAGTCGATGGCTTGACGCCACCCAGCACTGACGAGGACGCGGGCGGCAATGTATAGTTGCCACCCGTCGGCTTGTTAATCAGATCGTTGTAGTTGCCGGTGACCGCGACTGCCGACAGATCCGACAGCGCAACACCGATCTGTTGAATCACGCCACCGTTATCCAGCGTGTAGAACTTGCGGTCAACCAGGTTGATTGCTAGCTGCGCCTGCAACAGCTGCCCGGCCGTCGGCTTCGCTCCCGCCGTCACCAGACGCGGGAGCTGAACAGGGATATTCACGTTCATTGTTAGTTCCTCTATTAGCCGATAACGCCGCCGTCAATGACGAGGCCGGTAAGGGTGCCCAGGTTGACAGCATCGCCGGCCACGGTCGGAGCCGCCAGGTTGGTGATCTTGTTGGTGCTACCCATATTGATAGCGCCGGACATCGTACCACCCGCGGTCGGCAACGCATTCACGTCCGAAGCCACCAGCGTGACGTTACCCGAACCATCCGGAGTCTTGCTGTTGACCGTTGCTACCGTACCACCCGGAATCGACGCAGCTACCGTAATCAGACCATTCGATTCAGTCAGCGTGACGTTGGCGCCTGCAACCAACGACTTGATGATTGCCGAGTTAGCCGGAGGTGCAGCTTCAACCAGCAACACAGCACCCGTACCGGCCTGTCCTGTTATCGACGTAATGGCCGAACCCAGCGACGGTAGCAACGTCCAGCCCATGTTCTGCCGTGCATACTGATTACCGTCGTTCGGCGCTTCCGGCACACCCGTACCGTTGATCTGAATGGTGTTGCCGGCGTTCGACAACGAGATAGCTTGACCCGCTGCGAACACGATATCGCCGTGAAGCTGACCAGATGTACCGGTTGCGAACGAAGTGACCGTTGCCGCCAGGGTTGAGCTGATCGTACCGTCGGCCGCAATCGTAATGTTCGAGCCAGCCTTAACGCCACCGAGATTCACACCGGTCGGTGCTGCCAACGTCAAGTTACCCGATCCGTCCACCGCCAAACCAGCCTTGACGATAACGCCGCCGATAGTCGTTGTGGTCGCGGGTGTGATAGCCTGGTTGGCGGTAATCGTCAGCGTCTTGCCGTCGCCTGCGGGCGTAATGGTGATGTTCGAGCCGGCTGCAATCGATTTGATGGTCGCGATACCGCCGGACGTGCCATCGTTGTCGACCAGCGAAATGCCGGTACCCTCGCTTTGCACCTTGGTAACGGAGCCGCCGCCTGCTGCCGCGATCTGAATGTTACCATTCGTATCGGCAGTCAGGGTAATGTTCGTGCCAGCCACCAACGTCTTCAGTTTGATGGTGCCCGTACCCGAGCCGTCGCCAACGATCAGTGACGTGCCAGATGCCGCGTTGTTGTCCTGCGCCTTGATAACGACAGCGCCCGTCTGACCCGACACGGACTGCACCGCGCTATTGATCTGCAGGTTGCCGTTGCCGTCAGCAGCCAACGTGATACCGGTGCCCGCAACGATGCGCTTCAGCTTGATGTTACCGGTGATGGCGCCGCTGTTGCCGATCAGCGAGGTACCCGAGGCTGCCGATACGTCCGATGCCTGAATAGCGATGTTACCGGAGCCGTCGGGCGTCTGACCCGACACCGTTTTGACCTGACCCGCGTTATCAAGCGCCGCCTGCAAACCCGGGATGTTGGCGATGCCGATGGCTACGTTGCCAGTTGCGTCCGGCGTCCGGCCGTTGACCGAAGCCACGTCACCAGTCGCCGTATTCAGCGGCTGACGCACCACGTAGATCACGTCTACGTTACCCGGCAGCGTTGTGTTGGTGGTCGGAATCGAATTGCGGTAGATATGCGCGGACGTCACAGTAACGGTAACGTCAGCCGTCAGCCGATAATACAGATCGATGGTGTCGCCTTCGATCAGCGCACGACAGATCTCGAGCATTGGCAACGAGTAGCGCCACCGCTGCGTGTCCCAGAAGTACAGACCCTGCGTCAATGACCCTTCCGAATCGGACAGGATCTGCACCTGCACCGGCGAACCCGGCGACAGGGATGGCAGCCGTTTGGTCGCGGGCGCAATCAACTCGAACGGCGAAGAGTTGTCCGTCGTATGCAATGTTACCGGATAGTAGAATACGCTTTCCATTGAACTCACCACTGAAAGATTTTGTTGGCCAGATTCAATGTCACCAGGCGCTGCTTCACCAACTCGGTCAGCTGGTCTCCCTTGGCACCATTGATGATGGACGTGGTGAGCGTGAACTCGTCCTTGTCCGCGTGTGCGTTGAGTCCGTTGTCATTCCAGAACCACCCAGCCGTTGCGCAGCCGCGGTCATATTGCGCAACCGAGTCGGGATTGGAAAGCAGTACATTGGCATCACCGTACAGAAACTTGGAAGCGGCCGCATAGTTGTTACGGAACGTCAGGTGAAACGCGCCGTGGCCACGAAACGCCCAGCCGTCACCCGACGCTGCGTTACCGTTACCATCGCGGCCAGCGTATACCAGGTTGGCTAGCCCTTGCTGGTTGTTGACATACAAGGGCGCGTAAGCCTTGGCAGCAGGAACGCCGGCCACCGGCTTGACCATAGTGAAGCGGGACGGCCACACCGCCACCAGCCGTTCCGGCGTGGTGTACGTCAGATCTTCGACCCACTTCGTGAAGTACGCCGTCTCGAACGCTGCCTGCGCCACAAAGTAGCGCACACGCCGCGGAGCCTGGTCGACCTGAAACCGCTGCATAGTCTCGTTCAGTGCGTCAGCCAGCGTCGGCAGGCTTGCTGCCTGTACTCGTGTGGCGATCTGTGCTAGCTGGTTTGCTGTTACCTGAAATGGCATGGCCATCACCTCCTTCAATAATCAGTAGAGCGATCACCAACGATTGCTCCACATAACGAACAGGATTCATTTTGTAGCCGACCACAACAGACACGGTGTAGACGCCCTTTCTAAGGTTCGCCGGCACTGCAATCTCGTAGTTCTGGTGGGAGCTAAGCATGAAGACGGGGGAGGTCAGCGTATACTCTCGGTCCGCTGACTCGATCGTGGACCGCACCCATACCGGCGGCGGTAGATCTTGTAGTTGGGGTACAGCGATGTATTGTGAACTGCCTTGCTGCACTTGCAGGTAGGACGCAGGGGTGTCTTTCAACCGCGGCTGCTCGCTAACCCACGACACGCCTGTTGCTACTAAGGCCCCAATTGCAGCACCGATTGTTGCAGCCACACCGGCCACTGCCAACCACTTGAGGCGCCGATTCATTGCTTCACTCCTGCAACGCCCATGACTTTCAATCTCGCCAGCTCCATGCGTACCGATGCGGTCTTGATTGGATTCAATGGATACTCGATGTCTACGTTCAGTGTGTACGAACCCGGCTTCAGCGTCTCTGGAATCGTCACCGTCTGATCCCCGAACGAAATATGTTCGGGGTTGTTGACCTTCATGTCCGGGTATACGTAGACGACCGCACCCTTCTCGTCGGCCAACCACATGTAGTACACGACCGACTTCACCTCAGCTCGAAGTGTTAACGGATCGTGTACGGTGGTTGTCTGTCCGGGTTGCACGTCTATCGTCTGCGTGCGTGGACTGAGGTTATGGAACGCAGGCTTTTCGAAATGCCAGAATCCGTATACCGTGAAAAGAACGGGAACGACCACAAGCGACGCGATACCGAAAGCCGAGTCAACAATGTGGAAGGCCCGCTTCACCTTAGCGTGTTTGGCTATCATCTTTGCCATGGAAGGAAGTACCACGGTTATCCCCTTACTCGACCTTGGTCGGTTCGTTACCGGTAGACGTTGGTGTCGACTGCCTGGTCGGCTCAGGTGCCGGCGGTGCTATGCCAAGCCGTGCGCGTGCGAAGTTCTCGAACTCCTTCCACACACGATTGCCCATCAAGCCGGTCACTGCGATCAACACTGCCATCAAAGGTCCTTGGGTGTTTGTCCACTCACAGAGCCAGAATGTAATCAGCCCTGTGAAGCCACTGGTCACCACGTCGCGAGCAAGGCTAGCGAAGCTGAAACGCGCTGCGCTATTCAGATACTTAACCGCACCACCTATACAGGCCAACCCCACGACCCATACATAGGTTATGAGGGAGTAGCCGAATGGGTCCTTGTCACCGATCATCTCATTACCCCTTTCGTGTCACTTATTCGGCCGTCAACCCCGACCGCTATGACATGAAATTGCTTTCGGGTGCCAAATTTTATGTTGGGTGGTCCGCGGTAAGTGCAGTAAATAGTGGTCATAACTGGAGGTGGTATCATGGAAAATATGGATCTCGATCTGGTTGATATCTCGATCTGTATGAGCCAGAGCGCACAGCATTGCGCGGAAGACGTGGACGACGTCACCGGCTTCTTCAACGACCTTCTCAAGAAGGAGATTGATTCACTAGACGGTAAGGTCAACCTGTCGACCGTTGCTGAGAACGTGAATGCCGAGCTGTTCAAGAAGTACGGCATGCTGTTCTACATGCGGGCAGTCGACGATGATACCGACGAAGCGCCCGATGAGGACGCGACTGAGATCACGTTGATTCTCGACACACTCCAAACCTATAACCGAACGCTTCATTAACATCCCAGCGCACCATCGCCATGAAAGAACGTATACTCACAATCGACGGTAACTGGTATTTGCACCGCGCGTTCCACACGCTCCGGACCGGTCGCCCTATCGAAGAAGCATTGCCGTATCACCTCATGTCGATGGTGTGCAAGGATGCCTTGGTAACCAGATCAAATTACTTGTGCGTCGCTTTCGACGGCCCACGGATCTTCCGTTACAAGGTCTATCCCAAGTACAAGTGGGAACGGCATCAACGTAAGGGCGCACCTGTTGATGCCGAACATTCTGACCTGCAGAAGGACGATCTGTACGTCTACCTGCCGCACGTCTACAAGGCGTTCCAGGACGCCGGCATCATCATGTACCAACCGCGACTGGCGGAAGCAGACGATGTGCTGCGCTCGGTCGCGCACGCATACGAGCCGCAAGGCTACATCTGCATTGGTGGTGCCCAGGACAAGGATGGCTACCAGTGGTTGAAGCCTAAGCGCTGCATGATGTGGGATCCGACTTACAAGAACAAGGCCGGCGAGACCATTGGTCGCTACATCACCGCCGACATAGCCGAGCAGAAGGTAGGAGTCAAGATTGCACAGATGTGCGACTACCAGACGCTGATTGGGGACAAGGGGGATTCGATTCCGTCGATTGAAGGCTACGGCCCTGCAACCGCGAAGAAGATCTTGACGCAGTACGGATCGATCCGTAACTGGTACGATAAGGACAAGTCGATTCGGCAGTTCCTGTCGCAGCAACAGGCTAACCTGACCCGCAATCGCAAGCTGGTGACGCTGCGCACGGACTTCGTACCGCCGCAGGAATTGAAGGAATGGAAGCTCCCCAAGATCAAGCCGTCAAACAATCGCTGGATCCCGAGGAGCTACCATGATTACCACAGCTTCTTGTGGCCCAGGTCAAAGGGCCTGTTCGGTTGATTGCCGATTAGTTGACCAATAGACGCCAGAAGCCCGATGCAATCAACGGTCGGGCGATGACGTTACCGGTGCCCTGGTCGATGATGTACGCCGGCGCCCACAAACGCAACGTGGTGCTGTTCAGAAGCTCACCGCCGTAAGGAATACAGGTGCTGCCGCCATCCAGCATGCTCAGCGACAGGAAGCCGTTAGGCACCGTGATAGGCAACGTCACGTCCACCTGATTGGTGCCAATCGGGAAGCTCACCGTACCCCACATCTCGATGCTGCCGTCTGCGTTGTGACGATAGCCCGGGTTCGCAAACGCGTTATTGGAAACACCCGTCACGCTCAGGGTACCGTCGCCGGCAACATCCAGGCCTGTGCCCTTCTTCACACCCCCAAGCACCGAAGACGTTGCAATCGGCAACGTGTACGCCGTCTTCGGAAGCTTGCGCCACAAGCCATTCACGCACACAGCCAGATCGCCAACAGCCCACGAGCTGATTCCATCCAACGCGGTCGTACCGGCTACAGTTACCTCGTAAACCATGCCTTCCGCGGACACCGTCTGATAGTCGGGGTTCGTCAGCCCTGCCACGCCAACGCCGTTATACGAGATGTCAATCGTATGCTGACCACCAGCGACCAACGCCGTGCTTGTGTCGGGCGTACCCGACGCCGCCTTGATCTGTACGAGGTGGTTGGCATTCGCATCCCACTTGCCCGCGTTGAACCAGGTCCCTAGAGTGTTTTCGACAAACAGCAAACGACCGAACGTGTAAGGATCCGTTGCAGGCGTTACCGAGCCTGTGTCCAGTGCTGCCACGCCGTTTTGCGCACCGACCGCCGTCGTTGCGACCGCACCCACGTCGGATGCAGACAGCACAGTGAACTGGTCACTCTTACCGTTGATCGACTGAATCTGCGTGGACAGGATACCCCCGCCAGTTACATTCAGACCAGCACCGACTTGCACCACACCAGGGCTCGTTGTGGTCGCGAACGGCTGCGCCGACGCTGCAGTCAGCGTAGCCCATGCCGACCACGTGTTGGACGACTTCGTGTAGCGACGCACAGAGATGATCGATGCCTGCGTATAGCGCTGAATCACGTCGCCACCGCCAGCCGTCGTGGTGAACGGCTCGATGTCCAACGTACCACCGGCCGACGTATTCGGCGCGTTCAGGAACGATGCGGCATCAGCGTCCAGCGCGAAGAACAGGCCGGTGGTCTGCAGCGAGTTGAAGTCGGTGCCGTTGGCGACCTGCGTCGGCTTGACCAGGCCAATCGGATTGAACGTCACGGTCACGTCACCAGTCGACGGATCCGGCGAGTTGCCATTGACCGTCAACACTGGCTGGAAGGCAATATCAATCGTACCATCGCCTGCAATCACCAGGTGGTTGGTACCTGCCGGCGCCTTCACACCACCCAAGGTCGCCTGATTCGCAATCGGCAACGTGTACTGCGTCGGCTTGTTGGTCAAGTCGTTGTAGTTGCCGGTCTTCGCTACCGTAGCCAACCCGGTAATGTCGTCAGCCGTCAACACGACTTCGCCGGTCTGGCCGTTGACTGAGGTAACCGGGTACGACGTAGCTGCAACGTTCAACACGCCTTGCGCATTCACCGTCAAGGTCGGGCCAACGATGACGGCACCCAACGATGATGCAGTTGCAATCGGCAGGTTCGGGATGGTGGTCGACAGCGACTGACGCGCGAAGAAGACAATCTTGTCGTCAAGTTGCGGGTTCAACATCAACGGGTTGTCGAAGCCGAGCACCACGTTGTTTGAGTTGACGACCACGCTCGACACATAACGACAGATACCGAACAGCGCGCCGGACGAGAACTCAGCGATAACCGCACCTGCGTAAGGCGGTGACATACCCGGCAGATAATCGGCCAATGCAATCGTCACCGACTGGCTGTCAAAGCCGATGATGGTCGCTTCCGCCTGGTTGGCATACGCATACGCATCGAAGTTCCACAGACCCGAGCGATCGGTATAGGCCAGGAACGCAGCCTGCTGTGCCGACTTCGAAGTGATGATGTATGCGTTCGGCGTTGCGTCCTTGGCGCTAGGCAATGAGTCGACCGATCCCAGCACCGCCATGCGGAATTGATTGCTCGATTCCGCATAGTCGAGCCACATCTGATAGTTCGTGCCGACCATGGACAGGTAGATGTCCAGGCGAATCGAGTTACCAACGAACACGCCGGCCGAGATCGGCTGCTTGTTGATTAGCACATCGTTGGCGCCGATGGCGAAGCAGGTGCCGTCCGAAGTGAACAGCGCGAACTCACCGAACTGAAACGGGCCGAGGTCGTAGTCGAGGTAGACGCTATACTTGACGACGTTACCGCTGATCGGCGTGTACAGCGACGGCGCGCTCTGATACACCAGCGAACCTTTAATGTCGTTCTTCGTCGGGTCAGGGACGTAGCTGAACTGCGAGCCAAGCTTGGCATTAGCCAGCTGAATCGGCCCGCGGTTGGCAGTGAGCAGGGCTGCGCCTGCATCGGTCAATTGAACCAGCATGGTTTATTCTCCAGTAGGTGCGGCCAGCATCTTCGGCAGATACTCCGGCGCGTCAGGCAGCACCGAGATCAACGATTGCTTGTTGCGCTTGGCTTCTTCGACGCGCCTGTTGAGCGTCTCGATAGCGGGGAAGATCTCGGTCTTGAAGGCCGGATGCATACGCATGGTGTCAAAGTGGTCAGCGGGAATTGCGCCTTGCGTCAGCATGAAGTTCTCGGCCCGATAGATCAACTCGAGCTTCCACTCTTCAGCCTGCGCTGCCTCATGCGCCTCTGCTGCCGGCAGGTGTGCATACTTGCGCAGCGGTTCCAGCCGCGCCTGCAGCTTGTGGATCATCGCCAACTCGGCTTCGGCACCAGCGATATTGCGTTGATTCATTTCCATCATGGCGTCAAGCTCCACCACGTCGGCCTCAGCCTCCAGCTTCTCCCATTCGGGTGCGTCCGACGCGATGATGGCTTCAGCCTTCAGCCGCTTGGCCTTCTCACGCAGCTGACCCGCGCGCACGGTCTTCAACGCTGTCTCGCGATCCTCGGCCTGGTCACACAGCAACGACCATGCGGCATCGGGCGTCTTGCAGGAGCCGGCCAGGAAGTACGCCAGCTGGAAGTCGTGGTTGAGTCGATTGGTTTTGTAGTGCATTGCTTTTCTCGTTATAGATGTCCGGGAGGGTTTGAGGTGCCTGACCAATACTTGAAACCTGCGGTATTGGTGCCGGCTGCCGCGGTGTCGTTGCCGAACGTGTACAGGCTGGTTGAGGTTAGCGCACCTGAACCGCTGAGGTCGCCACCAGTGAACACGCCATTAGTTGCATTCGAAGCAGCACCCAGATCCTGACCAGTGTACGTCAGGTTGGTGGCACCGACACAGGTGTTGCCCGAGTAGGTGTATTTGCTCGTCGAGTTAACAGTTGTTCCCGAGCTGTTGACACCACCACCGATAATCGCGTGGTTGGGATCACCACAGGCCGCAGCTTGACCCCGTATCGTGTTCAGGTTCGTACCGGGAGTCACTGTGTTACCGGAGAATGCGAAGATGTCCGTGTTGTTGTAAAACGTTCCACCAGCGTTACCGCCGCCGTAGAAATAGCCGTTAGACGTTGTAGCTGACGCAGCAGGTTCAGCGCGGGTTGTCTGCGCGAGGTTGCTGCCGGCTGCGGTCGTCTGTCCTGCGTAGGTATAGGCGAAGGTTGTGTTGGTGTAGCTACCGTTGTAACCGCCACCGACCACGCCGACTGTTGCATTACCGCAGGCGGCCCCAAGCACGCGACTACTCGCGTTGGTACCGGAGGCTACGGTGTCTCCCGCATACGTGTAGACATACACGGTGTTCGTCGGAGAACCTAAGGTGGCCGCACCACCGAATACATAACCGGTAGTAGTGTTACCCGCCGACTGGTTCTGCGTACGCTGAAGTGGCAGGTTGGTAGCCAGCGCCACGGCCGCGTTCTGATACACATATTTGTAAGTGCTGACGCTGGTGGAGTTCGCCGGGTTCGACCCGCCATAGAACATCGCGTAACCTGTTCCATGGTTAGGGCCGCTCCCGTTTCCAAAGAGCGGATTGAAGACAAGCATATTAGGTCGCCAGTGAGAGAAGCGTGATCGAGACATTCGCCAACGTCGCATCAACTGCGACCGGAGCAACGATCTGCACTACATCCCCGGCCACCGTCGTCTGTGCCGTGCCACCCGTCGTGGTGAACGTCGCTGTTTGCGAACCTGAAGCAAACACGACAGTGCCGATCTGCGTTGTCGAACCGCCGTGAATCTTGTTGACGATAAAGGTATAGGTAGGGTTGGTCCCGGCAACACCCGCGTAACCTTGCGACCCGCCGAAGTTGGCACTGAAGGTCAAGGCGCGTACGCAAACATGTTGACCCACGAGTTGACTCGAGGTCAACACGCCAGCGCTGCCACCCTGCACGTCATAGTACTTGGCAGCAGCCACGTCGGTAGCCAGGGCACCACCGGCGCCGGTAATATCCGCACCAAGCAACGTCACGGCACCACTGCGCGTGTTGAAGGTAGTGACGCCACCGCCTGACGCGGTAATCTGCAGGTTGTTGTTGCCGTCCGCCGCCAACGAGATACCCGCACCTGCAACCAGCCGACGAATCTTGATGTTGGCCGTGGTGTTACCCGCATCGGTAATCAGCGACGTGCCGGAAGCAACGGACGTGTCAGATGCCTGCACGATCACCGCCCCGGTCTGACTTGACACCGAGGTAACGCCACCGTTCGAGCTGATCTGCAGGTTGCCATTGCCGTCAGCAGCCAACGTCACACCTGAGCCGGCTACAATCGTCTTCAGCTTGATGATACCGGTGCCCGAACCATCGGCAACAATCAACGAGGTACCTGAGGCCGCGTTGTTGTCCTGCGCCTTGATAATCACGGCACCGGTTTGACCAGACACCGAGGTCACCGGCGCCGTCGCCGAGGCTGCGATCTGCAGGTTGCCGTTGCCGTCGGCTGACAGCGCGATACCCGTACCGGCTACAATCGTCTTAAGCTTGATGTTGCCAGTTGCAGCGCCGCTGTTAACGATCAACGACGTACCGCTTGCCGAGTTATTGTCCGTTGCCAACACCACAACGGCACCCGTCTGGTTCGACACGGAGGTAACCGGTGCCGTTGCCGTAACAGACAACACACCTGAACCGTCGATTGCCAGGCCGGTCCCGACCTTCACGCCGCCCAACACAGTGCCAGAGGCTGTCGGCAACGAGTACGGAGCTGCAACACTGATAGTGCCATCGCCCTGCACCGTTACGTTGGCGCCGATCTTCACACCACCCAGCACGGACGCGGTCGCGGGAACGATACCGCCTGCGGTTGCCGACAGCACACCCGAGCCGTCGATTGCGAGGCCGGTACCAACCTTGATCCCACCGAGCACGGTGCCAGACGCCGTCGGCAATGTGTACGGCCCGGGAATCGTCGGCTTGTTGGTCAGGTCGTTATAAGAGCCCGAGATCGCCACCGGCGCAAAGCCCGGAATGTCCGCAGCCGTCAGGTTAACAATACCCGACTGGCCGTTGACCGACTTGACCGGCGAGAAGCTCAGATCGATAACGCCGGTACCGCTGATGGTCAGGTTGCCGCTCGGCGGTGCCTTGACGCCACCCAGCACCGACGCGGTCGCAACCGGCAGGACGTATGCCGTCGGCTTGTTAATCAGATCGTTGTAGTCGCCCGTGTGTGCAACCGTTGCCAGCCCGCCGACGTCCTGATACGTCAATACCACATCACCAGTGCGGCCGGCAACCGTCTTGACGGGGAACGGCACCTTCGTGTAGTCGACGTCCAGCGTACCATCGATTGCAACGGTCAGCGACTGGCCAACGATGACACCGCCAAGCTGCGTATGCGTCGCAATAGGAATCGACACCTCGTTGGTATCGTTCTGGCGGGTGAACACCACGAACTGATCGCCAACGTTCGGCAGCTTCATCATCGGCGTTTGGAAGCCCAACGTGACTTCCTCACCCGAGGTGATCGCCGTCTTGATGTAGCGGCAGGTACCGAACAGCGGACCGGTCACGAACTCAAGCAGGGCCCGCCCGAAGTATGACGGGTTCATGCCATCCGTGAACTGATCGACCGCAATCGTCACCGACATGGAATCGGTGCCTACCACGGTACCGGTCACCTGGCTCGCGAAGGCGTAGGCGTCGAAGTTCCACAGTCCATTGCGATCCGTGTACGCAAGAAACGCCGACTGGAACGCCGAAGCGCCAGTGACCACGTAGGCATTCGGGATCGCCTGCTGCGGCTGCGGCAGGTTGTCCGGAGAGCCCACCACCGCCATGCGGAATTGATTGTTCGACTCCGCATAGTCCATCCACATGTCGTAATTCTGACCGACCGAGGACAGGTACACGTCCATGCGCAAGCTGTTGCCCCAGGTGTCTTCCGTTGCTGCCTGCTTGGTGATTAGCGTCGAGTTGACGGCGATAGCAAACATCGTGCCGTCTTCGGTGAACAGGCCAAGCTCACCGAACTGGAAGGTGGCGACTGATACGTCAACGTACATCGAGTAGCGCACCAGGTTGGCCGACACCGCAGCAGGAATCGACGGTGCCGACTGGAACACGAGCGTGCCTTCGATGTTCGTGGCCGCCGGATCGGGGATGTAGTTGACGCCCGAGCCGAACTTGCCCAGCGTCAGCACTACCGGCCCTACATTGCTCTGCAGGAGAGCCACACCTGCGTCTGTGATTTGAACTTGCATCGCGTTTCCTATGCTCGTTGTGATTGTCCTGCGGTAAATAGATGCACAGCATTAGCGGTTTAACGACCGCGAACCATGCCATGAAATTGAAACCAACGCGTCCAGTTTTATGCTGCAGGAACTAGCAAAATACTCGAACAGGAAATCCTAATGGCACGCTACATGGCACGCAAACGCGTCAAACCTCTGCAACAGCACGCAGTGGCCTCGGACTTCCTTACCGTCTACGGGAAGGTGTGGAAGGACATCTACATCTCCGAGCCGGCTGACCCTTCACGCGTTTTATCGCTGCGCCCGTCACAGTTGCCGTTCTGCCCGGTAGGCTTCTTCATCAATCACGCGCTGCGCGGCATGTATCGATCACTCGATCTCGCCGGCGGCTATTACACCTCGGTTGGTACCACCGTCCACACGGTGATGCAGACGTGGCTGCCGCAATCCTCGCGCTTCCTCGCCGACTATCAATGCCACGAGTGCGGCAAGTGGCATCGGCTCTCGCACAACTGGGAGTGCTGCGGCTTCCCGTGCGAATACCACGAAGTGCAGATCAACTACAAGGGTGTGGTCGGCCATATCGACGGCATCTATCTCGACAAGCAGGGCAACTACTGGATCCTCGACTTCAAGACGACAAGCAAGGCTGGCTCGGAAAAGAAGCGCAAGGATCCGGGCCCGGTGTACCGCGAACAGGTCGAAGCCTACGCCTACTTCATCTACAAGCAATACAAGATCAAGGTCAAGGGCGTCATGTTGGTGTTTGTGATTCGAGACAATCCGGCCACGCCTGTGGTGTGGGCGCGGGAGATCACCGCACAGGATCGCATCAACATCAAGAACCGCTTCATTGAGTACAAGCGCATGCAGCAGGTAGCGCTCGACGTG
>Ga0247674_1000031_pt1 | contig 23415 bp, 47 predicted proteins | sample CNK15_metaG_FD_183044 | JGI IMG/M metagenome (GOLD analysis project Ga0247674, IMG submission 183044) | Soil microbial communities from Purdue University Martell Research Forest, Indiana, United States - CNK15 | ecosystem: Environmental > Terrestrial > Soil > Temperate forest > Bulk soil...
CGGATCCGGGGTGTGACGGAAGATTGCACACCGCGATCCAGATAATCGTCAAGCCGGTTGCGTACAGGTCGATCCCGGAACGTGCGGTCACGAAGCCATGATGCTCTGGGCGATGTCGCGCATCCTGGTCAGCTTGAGAATGAGGTGAACCTGCGCCATCTTGCCCATCTCGGTGAGGTCGGCGGACGGATGGAGAATCGCCTCGCGCACCATCGCGAGGAGCGCGTCGAGTTCCTCGCGGTACAGCAAGTCGGGATCCATCATCGCTGCCCGGGGACCGTCCTCGTTTCATGTGGGGCTGGTGGTCCGGCGCTCTCGCGGGGCAGCGGCCCCGCCGCCTACCTGCCGCGGCGCTCGTTGTACCCACGGGTCCAGCCGGCGGCGATCTCGGCCTCGAGTCCGGCCAGCTGGGGGTACTCGGTGACCGCGTACTGGATGGCCATCTGCTTGCGGACGCCCATCCGGTTCTTGAGGGCGCCGATCCCGCGGGCGAAGGAGCTGAGGTTCTCGGTGGCGGGGATGTTGTTCGTCGTCGTCATGATATTACTATACTCACGTTCGCGACGTTCGCAAGTCTCGTGATTAACTATTCTGCAAGTGCAGGATCCGATGGGGTTTCTGAGTTAGAGCGCAGCTCGTCGATGACGCGATTAAGCTCGTGTATTGCGGTTCTCTGCTTGGCGATCGCGGCGTCGCTCGCTCCAACGACCTCACGCAGGTCCGCGATCTCCTGCGCGTCTCGCTGGTGTATTAGTGCGCTCTCGATCGCCGATGATCCCCAGTCCGAGCGCGACATGGTGTCCCGCGCGACGTCGACCCTCGCGGCGACGTCGGCGGTCACCAGCACCTGGATCCTGACCGATCGCTTGGCATCTCCCTTGGGCCTGGGCCCGCCGCGCGCGGGCTTGATCCGCCGTCGCTTCCTCTCGGCGGCGACGGCGGCCACCGGGATGTTCAGCTCGGCGGCGATCAGGCGGTCCGAAATCTTGCCGAGCTTCGTGATGCAGGCGGCGGGAAACGGATTCGAGGTGGTCACGCAAACACCATACTCACGCGTCCGCTAATCGCAAGTCTCGCGAGTAGCTACGTCCCGATCCCGTCGTGGTCGCGGATCACAGCGTACTCGCGGTGTGGTCGACGCCGGCCACCTCGAGTGCCCGTTCGAGCACGCGCGGCAGGGTAGCGGCGCACACTAGCACCGACCCGATCGGCGTGTTGGGGTACCATTGGACGGTCCATAACTCGCCGGTCGCGAGGATAGCCGCGCGATCTTCGGGGCGCAGCTCGTCGCCGTCCTTCGCGTCCGGACCGTCGTCGTCGAGCCACTGTTCCACGGTCTGGTAATAGGCCTTGTGCGGGTTGTGCTCGATCGTCAGGTTCAGGTGCCGCGGCAGCGCCGGCATCACGATCGCGTCTGCGTTACACGCGTGCAGTCCTCCGCTGCCCGTCGATCCGACTGGGCATCCGGTCGCGTTGTTGAGATTCGCGGACAGGTAGCGGTCGTACTGGACGACGCGCCCGCAGAACATGCAGACCATCGGGACGCAGCTCATGACGGCAATTCCACTGCCAGCAGTGCTAGCCTCGCATGATACCTGTCGCACCTTGCGCGCATTACCGCGTAATAATAATCTTCGTCGAGCGTCACGTCGTCGCCTGATCCGCCATCGTCCATCCATCTCGCTTGTTCGCGGAACATGTATCTCCACTCCGCAAAAAAACGTTCGCACCGCTGAATTCCCATCTCAAGGGCGTGCCTCTCGATTGCTGGTATTCGCTCCGGCCCTAGCCCGCTGGCTGTATCGCGATAGCATCGCCATACTTCGCTCGTAAGTGCGATGCGAATGTCCACGCTGATCATTTTTTTCCTTTCGCGATCTCCAGCGGAAGTAAGCGCTCGAACGTCGCCGAGAACGATGCGCCGCCACGCTTGGCCACGCCGTCCGCCTGCCCGCTGTGAAGCAGGGCGTCGATCGGGCGCGACCCGAGAAGCTCCTTGATCGGCAGGCGCTCACGGCCAACGCGCTTGAAGATGCCCTCGTGTCCGCTCGACATGCGCGCCACGAAAGCCCCGCGGATGAGCGTCCTCTTGCCGCGATTGACCTCGACGACAACGCCGCCCTGATCGCGGGGTCCCTGTCGGCGCTTGCCCATCTTCGGGCGCTTCTTGACCTGGTGTGGGTACGCGATCAGCGGAACGGGCTTTCCGCTGACCACGAGAGCCCACTCGAGCTTTTCGATCTCGCTGCCGCTCGCCCGCCGAATGGTCAGCGCCCGGTTGACGTACTTGCTCGACAGCCGCTTGAGCTCGCCGATGCGCTTCTTGGCCTCGCTGCGCATGTCGCGCAGGGCGGTCACGCCGGCCTTGCGCAGCGCGCGTAGGACGGCGGCCTTGAGCTTGCCGGTCTCGAGCCCGGCGATCCCGGACTTGTCCCACTCGACGCTGATCGATCGTGCCATAGGGCAATGGTCTCACGTCGCCGGTTCGCCCGGTGATAGCGGGCGCATCGCGGACGGGTGTCGAAGTTCAGTGGGCGGTCCCGCTGGCACGTGCCAGATCCAGCGATAGCTCTTGTGGATGCCGCGATGCGCCGCGCGAGCGTAACACGCTGCTGACCCAGGGATCTTCACCGTGTCGATTTCTGGTCAGCGCGGGCGCCGCTTGTTGGCTACGATCGTAGCCATCCGACGACGTTCCTCCATGCGCTGCTTGACGATCTGCAGGGCGACATCGCGCAGAACGTACTTGCGATCCAGCCTCGCGCCGAGGTAGCGCACCTTGGCGCTGCGCGCCCATTTGCTGAGCGTGCTCGGCCTAACCCCGGCTCGCATCGCCTGCTGGCGGTCGATCATGACCGTCGCCCGGGTTGGATCCCGAGGACCTGGACAGCGTTCGGCCGCGTGCTGTAGAAGGTCACCGGGCTGCAGTTGAGTTCCGCAGTCGGACGGGCAGGCCACCGTGGGCTCCCGGACGGCGGCGGCCGCAACCTCACGTTTTTCGGCGAACGACAGGCTGTTGTACGGGGGCTGCGGATCGGCCATCCGATGGCCAACATACCACGCCGCCGGTCAGCGCGATCCAGCGGTCACACCCACCCGGCCACGAGGTACCGACTGGCGATGGCCCACTACCGGCTACGTTGGAGTCCGAGCGACCGCAGCAAGGAGATCCGCTAAGTCGCCCTCTGGCACGATGCACACCTGCCTGCCGTTCCGGATCGCCGGCTCGCTACGTGCGTTCACCCTCTCGACCCGGTCTGCCAGCGCCGCGAGAGGGTGCACGACCGCGTTTGCTCGCTGTTCCTCTCTCGCCTGGTCGACGAACCAAGCGAGCTCAACATCTGGCAGATCGTACGCGCCGGAGGTGCCCACGGACCGCATAGAGGGGGCGTTGGCTGGCACGCTCGGCAGGTCGGTCATCGCACCTACGACCTGCTCCTGCAGCTCGTGTAGAGCGCGCTTGGCCTCGCTCCTGGCGTGCTCGGCCGCCAGCAGGTCTGCATGGTCGCTCTCTGCCTGGTCGTTGGCCGCGGCGATGCGGAGCTCGAGATCGGCCTCCCTGGCCTTGCGGGCGCGCAGCTCGAACCTGAGCTCGTCAACGAGCGAGCACAGCCGGGCGATCTCGTCGGCCGTCTCGCGCGTGACCTGCGCGCGCGCCGCCTGCTCCGCTGACCGCTGCTTGCGCTCCTCGTCCAGCGCGCTCGCAAGCAACTCGCACCCCTCGCCGAGTTGGTACGCTTCGTCGTCCGCCAACTCGACGACCGGCCCGTTACCCGCTGGCCACGAGCGCACCACGAGCCCGTTGTGCGGACCACGGATCGACTTGGCCTTGGCCGCGAGATCGAGCAGGTCATCGATCGCGAGGCGCTCCGGGAGCGGCGCCGGCAGTGCAGGCCAAGGAGCAGGATCCAACGAGCTGAACGGGATGCGCTCCCCGCATCGTAGTTCGCCAGCGCGCCGCATTTCGTCCTCTGCTGTCGCGCACGTCCACGTAGGCTTGCGATCGACGTCCTCGAACGAATCCCACCTGTGCACGTGATTGCGCGAGCAGGACGCCACGCGGGACCAGTCGATCTCGACACCACGAATATCGTGCCGGTCCCGCGCGTTGGACTCGCTCTGGATCTCGTCGATGATTGGTCCCATGTCCTTCACGGCGTCACACCTCGTGCGCCGGCGAACCTGATGTGCACCTCAGCGTACGTCGATCCCATGTCGCGCACCTCGTCGTTGGACTTCTGCTTACCCATCACCGCACCGCCTTCGCGCGAGCGTTGATGATGTCGGAAATGCGAGCGCGTGCTGCACGGACGTCGTCCTGAGTCAATGGCCCATTGTCATACGGTCCGCGCTGCATCCTAAGCGCGTCTGCGCGCGCATCAGACGGCAGATCGTACGGGTCAACAGACCGGATCTGCTCGTCGGTCAGGTTGTCCGCGGTGATCTCGATCGTCATCGGGACACCTCCAGCTGCCGGATGATCGACGCGATCTCGTCGGCCGACGACCGGCAGATCTGCTCGAGCGCGCCGGCCTGGTAGGCGTTGCGCATCTCGCGCTGCGGGCCGTCCGGACAGCGTGCAGCCGCGCGCTCTGCCGTGTACTGGGGAGCTACGGCCAGCCGCGCTTGCAGGGTTCGTAGTCGTTCCGTTGCCGCTTCGATCTCGCTCATGTTGCGCTCCTTCCGATCGTCTTGATGACGAGCTCGGCGTCCGCGTACGCGCGCCGGGCCCCGAGCAGGGCATCGTCGCACGCGCTCACGCACTTTCGTTGCTCGCCTGCCGTGACCGACAGTTCCGATCGGGCGACCTGGAGCTGGGCGATAGCGATCGACAGACTGCGGAGCGCCGTGCACGCGCGGGCGTACTCGATGTGGCGGGTGTCGCTCACGGATCAGATCTCCTGCCTGTCGCCGGGACGCTCCATCGACTGCGAGATCGTGCCGTCGGGTTGCACGGCGACATCCGGCACGCCAGGCGCTGGCCACCCTTCGGCGCCGTAGTAGTCGGTCGACAGCCGCGCGCGGGCCGTGTCGTCGTAGCTCTGTCGCGCCTCGTCTACCTGCCTGGCCGTCATACCTAGCCGGCGTGCGGTCAGGACGTGCTCCGGCGCCGAGGGGTCGGCGAGGTACGCGCGGACCATCGCTGCTGCGGCGGGGTCGCGGTGGTGGTGGTGGTCGCAGACATGATGTGTGCTCCTGGTTGACTGACGTTGACGTGGCGTCCCTCGAGGCCACCGACCGGGGCCGGTGAACTCGAGGGGCACAGCGGCCCGGTTCAGCGTGACGGGAAAACGCGGTCCTTGCCGCGACCGGAAGGGCGCCGCGTGGCGCTGGCGCAGTCCGACACCGGCTATGCTTCGATGGGGCCGCCACGACGCTCGGAAAGACATCAGACGCGATGACCGTGCACGCAGGTAAAACCCTCGCTGGGCGTGTGCCGGTAAGCCTCGTTGCGCGTGCACCCGCAAGACGCATCACGAAGCTTTGGCTGGCATTCGGTGCACAGCCAGCGGCGGCCGTCGAACTGGAGCCCGCGGCTCTGGTCGGTCGATCCGCATGAGGCGCAGCAGGTGGTTGGGGTCGCATGCTCGGCGGCTTGGCTGGTCATGACCGAGGATATTGCTTGCGGCGTGCCACTGATAATCGCCATCAACTACACGACTTCGCACCGCGACGCGTCGCGCAACACAGTCCGGCGTGACGCAAGATATTCACGGACCGGATACCGATCGCAACACTCCGGACTACGGCACGTACCTAACCAGGCTCTGGCACCCGACGATTCTGCCAGCGCCGTCCCGCACCTGCTGACCCGGGATCAGTAGGTCTCCGGTCCAGCGCCCGCGCGCCTCTGCGACCGGCGGGACCACCATCGACACCACGAGGTAGACGCCTGGCTGCGGCGCGGGCAGGTCGATGACGTCGGTGTATCGGGTGGTCGTGGTAGGGATGGCGATCTCGCAGCGCGCGATCGGATCACCGGTCGGATCTGGGTACAGGAAGATCGCCGGCTGATCGTTGATCTCCTCGACGGCTCGCGTAATCATGCCGCTCGGCCGGATCGTGAATTCTCCGATCGTGATCGCGTGCGGTGTGAGGTTGCGGATCTCGGCATGCCCGCCGAGCGACGGCAGCGGCCATCGCTCGCGCATCGCCACGTTCGCCCTGCGGTGCTGCGCCGAGCTTGGCCAGGATCGCGGCGAGCACGGTCCGGTGGCAGCGCCCGGCGTCGGTGCAGTAGCAGACCAGCGTGACCTCGTTGCGGGCAAGCACCGCGTCCCACCGATCGCGCTGACCGCGCCACGAGGCGCGCATTTCTGCAGTGTACACGTCGACGTACGCACGCCAGTCCGCATCGCTGACGTAGCTGTCGCGGCGGCGCTTGAGTATGGGGCGCAGGATCGCCCACGACGGCGCGAACGCGATCCCGTCCGGCCCAGCGCTCGTGCGGGTGACGTCGAGCCGATCTGGTTCCGCGTACGTCACCCGCGCGGTCCAAACGTTCACTCGACGAGCCTCAGCGCTGTACGCAGGATCGCCGGGTCGCACCTCCCGTGGTCTACGGGCAAGACGATGCAGCGATCGCGGATCGCACGGGTGACGTCGTCAGCGCAAGCGTAGTAGATCGCGTGCGGGTAAGAGATCGTCGACTCGGGAACATCGATCCCCGGGGGCGGCTCGAACTCAAGACGCTCGATGGGCAGGGCAAGCACGGCGACGAGCGGCCACAGGCGGCTAAACCACGCCGGGTCCGTAGAGAGCCGCAACAGCGCCGTGAACCGCGTGTGCCCGTGGTGCGCGAGAGCCCGCTCCGCGAATCCCCTGGTGTACGGCCACTGAAAAAACGTGCGTGTTTCCTTGCCTGCGACGCCTGACCTCGCCGGCACCCCATGGCGCGCTCCAACGATGTACAGGCCCGGATGCGTCCCGGGCTCGACGCCCCCGAAACCGTCGCCTCCGTCCTCTAGCATGCAGCGATCGACGGCGGCGATGTGCGAGCGCGGGTTTGAAAAAAGGTCTACGTCGAAGGTTCCGAGCGCGTGCGCCCACGCTTTCGGCGTGCACCACTGCCCTCGCTCGACCTCCCCGCTGTTGCCCTGCAGGTTGGCCACCTTGTCGGCAGCGGCGACGCGCTTGCGGTCCTTGGCTGGCAACCGAGCGGCCGCCCGGTTGAGCTCGGCGCGCTGGGCGATGATCTCGTCGGCGGTGAGCTCGCGGAACGGAGGAGGCGGCGATCCGGCGGCTGGACAGGGCGCCTTTGCACCGGTCTGGTCGTCGTCCTCCTCACGCACGCCAGCGCCGCGCGGCCGCAGGTCAATCCCGGCCTCCGCCATGCTCGGGAGCCGTGTACGCTCGTCTCGTGGTGCATCGGCGTCCAATGCACCACGGAACCGCTCGGCCACGACCTCCGAGTACCGGATCGCGTCCTTGGCCTTGTCGGCGCCGATGCCGGCGGCGAGCAGAAACTCGGTCCACCGCTTGGCGCCGGGCCCGCTGACGGGATGCCGCTCGCGCTCGACCGCGAGCGCCTGGCCGAGCTCGAGCCGGGCCCGGCTGGTGATCTCGCGCGCGGTGGCGTGTCGCTCGAGCGCCTTGGCCTCGTGTTGCTCGGCATCGGTGAGGGCGCGCACCTTCGCCTTTACCAGGGCCAGCGATTGCGCGCTGATGCCTTCGATGATCGCCGCGGCTGGCTTCATCGTGCACCCCTGGCCGCACGGCGCTCCTCGTTTCGCGCTCGTTGCTTCCGGGCGCCCTCGATCGCGGACGGCGTCATGTTAGCTCGAGCGCGCTCCACTAGGTCAGCAACCTGCGCCGGGCTCATCAACTGGGGCGCAAGCAGGCGCACACGATTGAGCGCCTGCGAGGTCTGCGCCGACGACTTGGACAGCGGCGACGCCATCAAGGCCGCACCTTGGCTAGTGCGGCCTCCAGTTCCTTTTCGCCTGCGAACCGCGAGCATCCGCGATAGTGGCTACCGTTCGAGCACCGGCCATCCGGGTGATCGCACGGACCGCGCAGCCTCAGCGCCGCCGCCGCGATTTCGAGCAACACCGGCGCGGCTCTGCGGAGGTCTCCGATGGCATGGCGGACCACTTGCCTTTCCCAATTGTACTGCTGCAGCGAAGAGATACTCGGCCGCTTGTTGTCCTGGTCGCTCATGTTGTCGCTCCTCAAGCCCGGCATCCTTGGCAGCCGTGCTCGTCGTTGATGGTCGGCCCGGCGCAGGCGATGCACCAGGCGATGCGCGCGGGCCGGTATTCGAGCGCGGCCCTCTCGCTGGGGCACGAGGCCGCCAGCCAGTCGAGCTCCCACGGCGCCGCCTTGTCGGCGAGGATCTCGGCGATTCGTCGTCGGTCAGGCTGTGCCGGTTTGGCCTCCGACGACATGTTGCGCGACATGTTTTCGGACTTGGGATCGCGGTCGCCGACAGGATCAAGGCCGTTCGCGATCATCCACCCCCGCATGAACGCGGCGTCAACGCGGTTCACGCTTGCGCCCTCGGCCGCGGGCATCGCTCGTGCACCACGACGTCATCGGCGTAGACGCGCACTCGCTGGTCGACCTGCACGAGTTCGCCGCAGGCTTCGCAGCTGCCTTCGAAACCGAGCGCGATCGTGACACCAGGATCGTCATCATCGATTTCGCTCATCGATCACCGCCAGCTGAGGCCAGCATCTCATCGTAGGTCTCTACGCGGAGCTGCCAGATCTTGCGCTTGCCAGCGGAGCCGCGCTTACTCCAGCTCCAGATCTCAAGCTGTCCGCCGGCATCGACCCATGCTTTAGCGCGCGGCTCTGCGAGGATCTTGGCGCGACGGGCAGCGTGCACACCTCCCTGGCCACCCGTCGCCTGAATCGCGAGGATCGCAGGCGGCTTGGGATCACGCCACGGCTGGCCGCAGCAGTAGCAGGTAACCTCGCCTTCCTCGTTACGATCAAGGGCGCTGTGGCACTCCGTGCATTCGTCCCCGCGCGGCACGATCACCACGAGATCAATAACCCCGAACAGGTCGATCTTGGTGCCTTGCGGCTTCGGGAAAGGAATGTGCCGCTCGACGACGCCGGCGATCCACCCGCGACGCTTGCATTCAGCCAGTGTGCGCGCGGTCGGCGAGGTCGACTTCTTGCGCCGCTTCTTCTCAGGAGCGGCTTCCTCGGCAGCGATCTCTTGGTCGAGTCGCTTGAGCTCTGCCTCGATGCCGTTCTCGCGGATGTTCGCGAGCCCGGCGCCGATGCTCGACTTCGCGATCAGCTCGTCGAGCGAGCTCATCGCGATCTCCAGTCCGCCGGATCATCGTGTGGACCCGGTTGCCAAAGACCGGCGCGCCGCTCGTTCAGCGCCATGATCCCCATCACCGCGCAGGTTCTCGCCTCTTCGATGGTCCTGCATTGAGTGATCTCCGACAGGACGCCTGCGCAGAACGCGACGACTCCGTTCAGCGCGTTGACCTCGGCGGCTTCGCGCTGCAGTGCTGCATCGATCATCGGTCGGCTCCCGTGCTAACCATGTCGGCGAGAATCGCTTTCGTATCCGGCTCGAGGTCGCCGAGCAATGCTACCTTGCGCGGCGCCCCGACGTGCCGGTCCGCACCGCGTGCGGCGCCCACGGCTCCGAGTCCGGATAGCAAACCGCGATCGAACGCCACCGCGAACACGATCATTTCCCCGCGCTTCATCGCAGAACTCCCAGCATATCCTCGAGCATCGCGCGGGTGTCGTCGTCGAGCCGCGATCGGTCGATCGCGGACATCGCCTCGACGGCCTTGCGGGCGTAGTACGCGGCTTCCTCTGGACCGTCGGAGCACGCAAGGTGTCGATCGAACGCTGCGGCCCACACTGCTCGCTGCCCGGACATCATGGCAGCACCACGCCCCTGGTTTGCAGCTCTCGCATCGCGATCACGTCGCCCGGGTCACCGGCCAGTGCGGTCGCCTCGATGAGGTCGCCGTACGCCGATTCCAGCGTTTGGATCCGTAACACCATCGCCTCGACAACCGCCGGCTGGGCGGCCACCGAGAACCGGGCATCGACCTCGAGCGCGCGGTCGAACACATCGGCCCCGCTGGACGCGACAACGACATCAACTGCGCCGTCCCGCCGCGGCGACAACGCCCATGCGTGACAAACCGGGCCAAACGGCTCGGTAGCGTCTCCTCGCTCCCGTACCGATGACAGCGACGCCCGCGCCTTCGCGAGCAGGTCGTCGAGGTCGACTCGCACGCCGCTCATGACGCCCTCGGGTCGATCGCTGTCCCGCCCCGCTGTCCATCCGCGTACCCAGAATCATACGCGGATTCGAGTGCCGCCAGAAGCCACGCTGGCGGTTCGTAGCGCTTGCTGTCGGCGTCGTGCTCTGTCGATCGCTTCGCCAGCTCGGCGCGCGCGATCGATACTAGCTTTGCTCTCTTATGGACAGTCATCGCCGACCTCGTTCCTCGGTGCAGAGCTCGGCGGCGAACCGGAGCGCCACCGCGGCGACCTGGATAGCCTGCCTGCGCATCGCCGATAGGTCGCGATCTTTCTTCTTGGTCAATACGTGGTCCTTGAGCTCCTTCACCTCCTCGATCAGCACGCCGAGCCCTTCATGGGCGCTGTTGTAGGTCGGCCACTTCTCGCGCGCGTCGTGGGCCTCGATCGCTGCGTCGTTGATGGCCCGGCCGATATCGCCGGACGGCGCAGGTTTCGGAGATGTGCATACGCTCATCCTGCCCTCCACGCGCGGCTTCTGGTGGTCTTGCCGGCCTTCGTGGCACCGCGCTTGAGCCGCGCCAGTTCTGCGAGCGCCTGTTCGTGCGTGATGGTCCCGGCCGTCATGCGCGCGATGAGGTCGCGCCGCACTTCCATCGAATCGGCGATCTCGCCGCGCTCCTCCGCAGCCGCTACTGCGGCTAACTTTCGCCGAGCGGTCTCGCGATCGCTCATCGCCCTGCCTCCCGCTTGAGCACGCGGTGCAGCCGCGCGAGGTGCGTTCCGGTAACCGGGCGCCGCGACGGAAGCAGGGGAGATTGCTCGCGCACACCGTCACGCCGTGCCCCGACCTCGCGGCAAGGCTCGCCCGGAGCCGACGCGCACGTCCCGCAGATCGCGGATTGCTCGCGAGCGCTCACTCTTCGGCGCTCGCCTTCTTGGACTTCTTCGGGTTGAGCTTGCTCTTGACCTTGGTCAGCTTCTCCGTCCGGTTCACGTCCTGCAGCACGCCGTTGTCGTCCTCGTACGTGTACGTCTCGAGCTTCAGCTCGACGAGCTTCTCCTGGATCTTCTCGCTGATCCCGTGGACCTCGTCGGACAATGCCGTCCGCTTACCAGCTATCTTGTCGCGCTTGAGGCACATGTCCTCGAGCTCGTCGATGACCTTGCGCTTGGGCGCGGCCGGGATACCGGGAAGGTCTGCCTGTTCTCTTCGTGCCATGCTGTCCTCGTTTCGGTCGTCGTGGGGTTGGTGTTTACTTCGTCGGTCGTCGTCGTAAAGATTCTCCGGTCATGCTCACCCACCGGCCGCACTCGTGCAGGCGGTCGGTGATGCGCTCGCCGTAGCGCTCTCGGAACGGGTTGCGCGCGGCCGCGCCGGGCTCGGCGGCCGGCTCGGTCGCCAGCACGTTGGTCGTGATTACGAGCGGGCGCATCGCGCCGTAGAACACGTCCACGAGCTCGTCGAGGTCGACCAGGAAAGATCCTTTTGGGTCGGCGTACTCGGCCCCTAGGTCGTCGAGCACGAGCGGCCCCGAGAACAGCTGTTCGCGATCGGCGCGGTCGTAGCGCGATGACGCCAACAGGCTCGCCGCCCGCACGAAGCGCCAGGGCTCCGAGCGGGCGGCTGCAAGCCAGGTTGCTGCTACGGTCTTGCCTACGCCCTTCGGCCCGCTGATCACGACGATGCCGATCGCCGATGCGCGCATCCGCTCGTACCACGTGACTCCCGCCGGCGGGTGTGCCCCTGCCCTGAGAGCGGCGATCGCCCGCGCCGGGAACCCACGTTCCGCGAGTGCACCGAGCCGCTCCGACCGCTGATCGCCGCCCTCAGGTGCTGATGCTCGCAAAGCTGCTATCCGAGCATCGTGCGCGGCCCACTCCTCGTCGGTCATGCTCGAGACGCCCGGCATGAGATCCGCGACGAGTTCGGCGGCCGACTTCTCGGCGCGCGCGCGCTCACAGTCGCGCTCGGTCTCTGAGCGACGGTCGTCGGATGGTTCGTCGGATGGTTCTTTCACGAGCTTCAGGTGGGTCATGGGATCTCGATTACACCGTCGGGATACAGGCTTGGGTCGCTGGGCTGGACGGCGCCAACCCTGATGTCTCGCTTCGGTGGCGCGCGCTCCGCGCTGCTCCGCGGTCCTGCGCGCGGGCGCATCGCTGCCGCGCCTTCCGGGGTCTGCGACGCGAGCCGGGGGAAGTTACCGCCGGAGAAGATCGCGCCGTTCAGGTACTGGACGCGTTTGACGGGGTCGGCGATGGCCTCGAGCTCGCCCATCGCGATAGCGTAACGCGCTTTCTTCGCGACGTCGTCGAGCTCCGCGCGCGTCGTCGCTAGCGCGAGGTGACCAGCCAGGGCGCCGTCGAGCCCGTTCTCGAACGCGAGGCACGGGTTAAGCTTCTGCCCGATCTTCGCTCCGACGCGCTCGCGAGCCGCGTTGATCAGCTCGCGCATCTCGTCGCGGATCGCCCTCCGGTCGTCGGCTGTCGGGATTGTCGGTCGCCGCGGTCGATCTGGTTCTCTGCGAGGCGTCTGTGCATCAGTTGCGAAGTCCGAGGTCGGTTGCAAAGTCCGAGGTCGGTTGCAATCCGTGTCGCCGTTTCCGATCCCGCGGGGAAAGTCGCCAGTCGACGGCTTCTGACCAGCGCGATCCGGGGTCGGGCTGGTCTGCGGCTCTGCGACGTTGCCGGCGTCCAGGATTTCGCCTTGCCGGACGTGTCCGCCCCCGTCTGAAGCTTGCGCGCGGGGCCAGGGTTGTCCGCTGCCTGGCTGTCGGCCGTCGACTGGCGTAGGTTGTGGTACCGGCCGTACCGGCTGGTGTGGTACCGGTGCTGTGGGATCGCGCGGGAGAGAGACTTTCTGATCTTGAAGATCCGGAGCAGGAACCGGATCCGGAGGAAGATCCGGAACCGGATCCGGAAGGTTCCCGCGTGCTTCGCGATCCGACGAAGCACTGCTTCGTTTTGCTTCGTGCTTATTTCTTCGCGATTCACCGCTCTTACGACCACCTTTTCGTCCTGCTTCGCGTTTTGCTGCGAGGTACTCGATTCGCTCTGCTGCGCCCTTGATCCGCACTCCGGCGTCATCGTGCTCACCGAGATCGACATCGATCATCGCCTGAGCGAACCCTGCTTCGCCGGCTGCCACGTCGATCTCGTCCGATGAGATCACGTCGGTCTCTTGGTCATATGTGAGCGCGAACACATCAAGCAGTGCCCCCATGGTCTCGCGGCGCGACCACCCGAACCGTCTCCCAAGCAACACAACCCGGGCATCGCGCAGGAACTTGTCGTCGATCGACATGCGGGCCATCAGCCGGCCTCCGCAAGCTCGACCTGGTCACGACGGCACGCGCGCGCGAGCTCTACCAGCCAGGCCGCGAACGCCGGTGGCGTTCGGCGGCGGATCTCCTTGCTCGCACCAAGCAGCCGATCTCCGTCGTGGCCAGAGCGCTTAAAGTCGCCGTACCAGATGCCGTGCGTCGGTCGACGCCCTGGCATTGGCGGGGCGATCTTCGCCGGATTGTATCCGACGAGGTAGAGCCATGTTGGCTTCGCGCAGGCGTGTCCCCACTCGACCTGATTGACCGCGATCGTGATGCCGCCGTAGACGTCCGGAAGCCATCCGGGGTCCGGCATCCCGCAGAACGGCCACAGCCGAGAGTCTGCAGGATGCTCAAGCACGCCCCCCCATTCCCGCACGGTCGCGACAGCCGCTGGTGCGCAGTCGTGTTCGGCGCCGCGGTAGAGGTGGCGCAAGCGACCCCAGGGACCGCACGGCGGGTGCGCTACCACCGGGTGTGGCCCGGCGTACTTCCGAGCGTCACGCTCGAGGTCCCACGGCTCGACGTCGGGCATCGAGAAGTACGGCCCGCCTCTTTCCACGTAGAGCGCCGCCACGCTGATCATTGACCGCTCCGTTTCCTGCGCGACCACTCGCGGGAACATGCGCGACAAGCTCTGCCGCCGCCGCGACGCAGCCGAACGTTGTTGGCGACCAGGGCGTGACCGTTCGCGCAATGGGTGCGAGCGGAAAGCGCAGCGCCGCGCCGAGCGCGCCCCTTGCTATCCATGTCAGCGTTGTTGTCGGCTACCGTTCCGAGGAACAGGTGCTCCGGGTTGCAGCACGACGGGACATCGCAGCGATGGAGTACACAGAGTCCGTCGGGGATCTCGCCGTTGAACAACGCCCAGGACGCGCGGTGAGTGAACGCCGGACCCTTGCCGGATCCTACGAAGATCCGGCCGTAGCCCTTGCGATCCTTCGAGCCCATCCATAGGTGACATCCGGATTCGCCGAGCGTCACGTGCTTGGCGATGCGGACGCCGATGCCGCCACGCTCGACGTACAGCGCCGCGACCGTCACCAGTGCTCCTCGACAGCGATGTCAGCCGGCTGATGCGGCGAGCGCCGCGAATGCTGCGATCCGCCGGTACGGGCCCCCGCAAGGTCGGTCGTCCAGTGACCTCGCGCGGAAGGCGAGCAGGCGCAGATCCAGCGATGCCGCGGCCTTTCTCCCGTCACGAGCGGTGGCCTGGTCTCTATGGTCACGTGGTGCGTCACAGCGTCCTCGGGTGGTACTTGAAGTTGCTCGATACGTGCCCAACGATCCCGCAGAGCCTGCAGGTCGGCCGCTTGCGAGGTTTGTCTCCGTTGCCACGCGAGCCGTCATCGTCGGGGTCATACGCGTTGTCCGGCGGCGCATATACGGCCACGACAACCTCTCCAAGATCGCCCCTGCGATGTGGTGGTATGATCGTCGCGCTGAGCGAAGGCGTGGGGAGACCGGCTAAATTGCCTAGCTTGGCGTCAACGCGGGAATGCATCGCTCCGCGCAGCTCGTCGGCTGTCACCGGCCGTCCGTAGAGCCGCATCGTTCCGCCGGCCGCCTTCACCAGCGCGCAAAGCTCGTCGATGGGGTCGCTCATGGCTCGACCTTTCGCAGGCGGTCGACCTCGTGCGCGTCCCACCAGAACTCGCAATCGTATGAGGTCCCTGCCCCCTTGCCGCGCGTTCGTACGCGCGTGTTGCGGACGTAGACGCGCTTCGCTGTGATCATCGAGACGCGCCCGCGGTCGGTGCCCCGGAACGTGTCCCACTCGACCTCGTCGCCGATCAATAGGTTCCTCATCCCTCACCTCCGAGGTCGATCCACGCCGCCGCGCCGTGCTGTTCGATCCGTCTCCGGTACCCGGCGTAGGATCGCCTGACGAAACGGCGCGTATCCGTATCACGCCCGGCAAGCAGCGCCACCCAGTGGTCAGCGATCACGCGCGAACTGCTCACGCGGCGGCCTTGCGCGCCTTGCGCTGACCCCGCTGCCACGCCGACACGAACTCGACCATGTCGACGGACATCCCATCCTCGACGATGCGGCGCAGGTTCTCGAACGTGATTCGCTTGGCGTCGTTCTCGGCGTTGTGCACGACCGACGTCGAAAGCTCGGCGTTGCCTGCCACCCGATAGAGCGAGAGCTTTTTGCGCTCGCGGAACATCCGGATCGTGCCCCCTAGCGTGTCGCAGGTCGTCATGCTCCTAGGTGTCGCCAATCCGGAGGCCGGGAGTCAAGATGCGACCATCCGGAAACTTTCTACGTGAGATCGCGAAACGCAGAACGAATGATGCTTGACTTTTCCGCGCGGGCCCCGCGATAAGGGAAACCATGTCCGATATCGATCGCATGACGTCGAACGAGATCGCCAAGGAGGTCGCCCGGCTTCACAGGCTTGCTTCCAAGGGCGACATCACGCCGATCCAGACTGCACGCCTGGAAGCGCTCAAGAGCGCTGCCAGCCGGATCTCGCGCGCAACGCGACGTGACAGGTTCGCGTGGTGACCGACCTCATCGCCTGCATCGGGATCTCGCTGGGGATCATCCTCGTGTGCGGGATCTTTCTCGCGCTCGACCGGCCCTGCGCGGTGGCCGCTACCAGGCGCGCGATCATGCGGGATCGGCGGGGTCGCATCGCGGACATCGCGCCGGCGCTAGGGCGCGCAACGGAGCTACCGTGACCTCTCCCGACCGGTACCTCATCGACAAGGCGCTTGAGCTTTCGCGGCAGTCACCATGCCAGAAGTCCAAGCGCGGGGTGGTGGTATGGGATCCTGCGAACGGCGAGCATCGAGGGGGCGGCTTCAACGGGCCCCCCGGCGATCTTCCGTGTGTAGCTGCGCGCGACGGCCAACCGTCATCGGCGTGCCATTGTTCGCTGCGCTGCATCCACGCCGAGATGCGGGCGATCGACGAGGCACGCGGGTACATCGCTCGCCATCACCCGCCCGGCCCATACGACCTGCTTCATGTCGAGCTGGCTCCCGATGGCGGCGTTGTGGCATGCAACGGACCGACGTGCGCGCAGTGCTCCAAGCACATCGTCGAGTGCGGATTCGTGGGCCGCGTGTGGCTGTTCGAGCGCGATGGGTGCGCTTATTGCGACGCCAACACCATCGCGCCTGATCGGCCAGAGCTTAGGAGCAAGCAGCAGTGCGGACGTGGGCATGGCGGATGGCGATCGTATGACGTCGCCGAGTTCCACCGGCTTTCGCTGCTCGCGAACGGAGCCACGCCGTGACGCTTCGCCTGCGCTTCTGGCTTGCGGCTCTTGACGTCGCGCATGCGCTTAGTCTGCCGCGATCGTGTTTCGTCGGCAAGGCGAGCGACGCAACCGACTGGGGACCGCCGGCAGCACAGGCCGCTGCGAAGGCGCCGGCAGCTGACGGGGTCCCGTTCTGATGCGGGCGCAACGCTGCGCCGCGTGCCGCGCCGATGACCGTGCCGTAGCGCTGATGGCAGCTCTCACATCAACTCGCGCATCGGATCACTGATCGACGCCGCTGAGCTACTCGTCGAGCTCGCAACACGCGCCGGAGACGGCGCGAACCAAGGAGACGCGTGACGCCAACCGAAGAACGCGACCGCGCCCGCACCGAGCGGGACCGCGCCAGGGACGCGATCGCGAAGATCCGGCGCATTCTGACCTCATATCGTGCCGGCGAAGAGACCGAGCGATGCGCGTTGATGGCGATCTGGAACGTGGTGGACGCTTCGAAGAAGCGACCATCGGCCACCACTCCGAGAAAGCGAGCGACATCATGATCCAAACTCCACCACCGCGCATCCTGGAGGTCACACCGGCGCAGTACCACAAACTTCCAGGTCTATCCCCATCTCTCGCCAGCACCATGCTGACGAGCTGCCAGGAGATCGCCCGCGACAAGTACGAGCGCAACCTTGAGGAGCAGCGTGCTGACGAGGAAGAAGATGACGGCGACGAGGAGCGCGCCGTCGACCCTCAGAAGCAGAAACGACTCGACCGCGGCGACATCATGCACGCTCTCACGCTAGGCGTGGGCAAGAACATTCAGGTGATCCTCAGCGCGGACCTCGGCAAGGGCGGCAAGTACACAACCAACCGATCGAAGGAACTGCGCGACTCCGCACGTGCGGCCGGTAAGATTCCGGTCAAGGAGCCCGACATGATCGTGTACCGGCGGACCGTCGACGCGATCCGTTCGCGGCTCGCCGGAGCTGGCCACGTGCTCGATGGACGGAGTGAACTCGCGATCGAGTGGTGGGAGGCGTCGACTAACGGACCGGTCCAGTGCCGCACTATGATCGACCACCTCGTGCTGCTCGCCGCGGACGGGTTGCACGTCGCCCCAGGAACTCCTCCGACCTTCGCGAAGGTGTACGAGCTGAAGTTTCCCGACGACGCGCAGCCCGACCGGAACGAGCGCACAGCCGACGCGCTCGGGCACCAGATCGCGCATGCCGCTCGCCTGCGCGCCCTGAACGCACTGTTCCCGTCGCTCGCCGGACGCATCGAGTACCGGTTCCTGTTCTGCGAGTCGCATCGCCCGTACGCGTTCTGGGACCCGACGCCGACAGGATCGTTCTCGGAGCTCGGAGCCAGGCAGTGGATGACCGCCGTCAACATGTGGGGCCGCGGGATGGCCGACGGTAGATGGCCGGGTTACCACGAAGACGTCACGCGCCGGCAGATCGATCTGACCAGGTGGCGAAAGATGCAGGAAGGTTTCACCGTTGACGAATAGAACATTCGAAAGCGAACCGGCACGCCGAACCGGCACCCTGTTCGCGGCCGGCGTCGTCGGCCCTAGCGGTTCCGGAAAGACGAACTCTATGCTTCGCTTGGCCGCCGGCATGCGACGCGTGAAGAAAGCACCGACGTTCGTCGTCGATTCCAACCTCAGGCGTTCGCTGCACTACGCTCCCAGACCGGGCGAGCCGCTCGTAGAGGGCTCGTATCAGGACTTCCAGGTCGTTCACCTCACCGCGCCATTCGACGCCGACAGCTGGCGCGCCGCGTTCCGGCACTGCGTAGAGCGCGGAGCCGGGAGAATCATCGTCGACTGCATGTCTGACGAGCACGAGGGCGAGGGGGGCACCCTGGACACGTTCGATCGCACGCTCGACGATCTGGTAGATCGGCACTTCAAGCGCTACCCTAACAGCAACGAAGACGAGTGGAAGGTTCGTGAGCGGCTGAGCGACCAGGCGTGGAAGGTAGCAAAGGCGCCCCATAAGCAGCTCCGCTTGTGGATGTGGCAGCAGCCCGTCGACTGGCTGCTGGGGTACCGGGCCAAAGAGAAGACGGAGAGGAGAAAGGCGGCCCCACCGCAGCAACCGAAGCAAGTACACAACCAGCCGGCTGATCGCAACGCCAAGCCAGGCAAGATCGAGCGGGTCAGCATGGGGTGGCAGCCAATTGGCGCAGAGGACATCGTGTACGATCTGCTGTTCAAATGTCTTCTGCCTCCGATGGGAGATGGTCGGCCGAACTGGACGCCGAGCGAGCAAGCCGAGAAGCTGCTCGTAAAGCAGCCAGGATGGTTCCGCGAAATGTTCGCGTCGCAACCCCAGCTCAACGAGGATCTCGGCGAGATGATCGGTCGCTGGGCTGCCGGCGAGGACATCTCGTCGCCGGACTCGCGCGCCGCGACATCAAGCCCGAGAACGCCCCCGCCCCCCGCCGCATCCGTAGCCCAATCGCCACCTCCGCACAGCATGCTGATCGACCTTTTCGACGCGTGCACGACCAGCGAGATGTTCGAGGCGACTGAGAAAGAACAGCGCCTCCTGTGGGACGGCTTGCCGCGCGACGCCAAAGCCTCGGTCGCGAAGGCCAAGGCTGCTGCCGTCGAGCGAATCGAGGCCGAGCGCCAGAGGGCGAACAACGCGTAAACGAAGGGGTGATCTGATCAGGCGACGTCACGCCATCGCGTGAACCCCTGTCGCGTGGCAGCAGCGAGGCTCGCGGGACCGACGAGACCATCCACGGCGATCTGTTCACCGCGGTCTCGCAGTACCTGTTGTCGGAAGCGCGCCACGCTCAGGTCTTGGCCGGACTCGTAGTCGATTCCCTCGGCACCCCTGGCCTCGATCGCCGAGAAGATCGCGTCACCTGGATCGCCGCGCCCGCGGGCGATCGTGTTGTCGCGGTGACCGAAGACCCCGACGCAGTCAGGGCCGCCGAGCTGGACCCGCCGTCCGCTGTCGACGCGCTCCATGCGGCGCATCGGCGCAGCGTGATACGGAAAGTGGTACTGGAACGGGATGCCGAAGATGCGGCACAGCGCTTCGATCAGGTGCGCCGTCGCCTCGATTGTCGCCTGCCAGATCGTGCCGTCGTGCCCCTGTACCATCTCGATACCCATGCTCCAGTCGTTGCTACCCTCGGCGTGGTAGGCGCTCACGTAGCCGAGGTCAGCGAGGCACGCTACAAGTCCGGTGCTGTCGACCACGACGTGGGCGGCGCTGTGGCGCGGATCGGTCGCCCAGATGTCGGCGTAGCGTCGGCACTCCCCGCCTGGTCCGGATCCAGGCCGGATGACCTGTGGCCAGATCCCGCCGGTCGTGTGCACGATCACCTGCCGAATCCACCGCGTCTTGCGGATCGCGTAGTCGCCGCCAGCGAGGTACGCCCACTGCGGTCCGTTGCCCGGCGGTAGGTGCGGCGGAACGATGTCGAGGCCTGCGACCTGGACGATCTCGCCCCTGACGAGCAGCCCGGGCGTCACGGGGCCGCGTCCTGGTCAGCTCGATCAGCAGCGGTCTGGGCGTGGGCATGGGCGATCTGTGCGATCAGCTGATCGTGCGTGATCGCCCCGGCCGCGTGGCTGTCGAGCGCTCGAAGCCCGGCACCGACCGCCTCGAGACCCGCGTGCGTCGTGGTCCCGCCGATCCCGGTTGCAGCCTGGACGAGCTCAAGGAACGAGATCACCGCATCCAGGATCTTTGGGTCGGCGGCTCTGATCTTGTCGGAGATCGACGAGAGCGCGCTCATCGCGCACCGCCGGTAAGCGCGGCAACGTCGGCGAGCGCGTTCGCGAGGGCGTTCTTGGCCACCGCGAAGCCAGAGTCTCCGCTGGCGCCGCGCGCAGCGTCCAGCGCGATGGTAGCGGCGTCGAGCGCGAGCACGACCTTGTCGACGCGCGCCCTGAGTTCTGCCAGCGGAGCCGCGCGCGCCGGCTTGTCGGGCGTGCTTTCGATGATCGCCCTGGCGTGCTCGAGCTCGTACGTGCGCACGGCCGCGCGCGCGGTGAGGATTCCGGTGTCGATCGACGTGATCGTCTCGGCGTGGTCCTGCGACCCGCCGCAAGCGCTGGGGAGCGCCGCGACGATGCACAGCCCGAGCAGGATGCCGAGCGTGCCGGATCGGATCGAAGGCGGTCGGGTTGCTGTCGGATCAGCGCCGCGCACGGTCGGGTGCACCACGAGCGCGATCGCCGCGACCAGCGCGGTCATGATCCCAGAGCTCGGCGCGCCGTCGAGGTGCCACTTGATCACCGCGACCAGCACCATGCCGAGCCCCGTGATCGCGGCCAGCAGCCTGCCCTGCGCGAGCCAGTGCTGCCGCGACATGAACAGCTGCAGCCCGACGTTGGCCGCAACCAGCGCGCCCCACAGCGGTCCGTCGGTCACGAAGACGTCCCATCCCTCGCCCGCTGCCGAGACGAGCTCGGGCGTATGGTCGGTCGCGGCGTGCGCCGGGTGGAGGTGGCCGTAGATCAGTAGGACGACCGCAGCGATCGCGATCAGCTCGAGAGCTGACCGAACTACGTCGCTGGTCCGGGTGGACAGGGGATTTTCTGGCGTTGTGGTGTCGCTCACGAGATCTACGGTGATCACGCAGGTGGCGCGTTTGCAATCGGGCCCCTACGCGTGGCAGGGTGCCGCATGGCCGCACCGAACCTGAGCGACGTCATGGCACTTCTTGCCACGATCGAGCTCGAACAGCGGCAGCAGACGGCCAAGCTGACCGCACTCGAATACGGGACACAACTCATGGCGAACAATCTCGATACCCTACAGACAGCCCTCGAAGCCCTCAACGCGGCGACCTCGCAGGAGGCCGCGCTGATCACGGCGCAGAACGCGAAGCTGGACAAGGTCCAGTCGCTGATCACCGACCTCGTGAGCACCGCCGGTGTGCCGCAGGAGGTGCTGGACAAGGCGGCTGCGATTCAGACCGCGCTTAACGAAATGGTCACGGCCAGCACCGCGCAGGCGGCCCGTCTGGACTCGCTTGGCACGGACCCGCGCAACCCGGTACCGACCCCGCCGCCCCAGCTCTGATCAGCCGACAATCTCGCCGCCGAGCCGGTCGAGCGGCGTGTCACCATGGGATGCCATCCCCGGCGATCGCGACCGCTGGGATCGCGCACCACGCCGGGTCGAGCATCGCCAGTTCGCGCTCGCTCATCCGTCTCCTGGCGTGGAGCACAACGTCGCTGCGGTCCCGGCGCGTGTTGCCGGAGCCGACGCCAGCCAGCAGATCGCATACGATCTCGCGAACCAGGTGGCGCGCCTTGAGACCGCACCGCCCCCACGGTCGCATCGTTATCGACACCGCGTCGCGCACCGCAATGCTCGCGTGCCACACGGGCACGCCGCCAAAGGCGTCCGCTCATTTGTTGACAGTGAGGGCCGTCGTTACCGAAAGCGAGCCCACCTGCATCGCTCGCCAGAACTCGGTCAGCAAGGTATCAGCCGGTGTGGCGCACGGGTTACGGATTGCGATCAGCTGGCGCGGCGTCACAGGACAGCTCCGTGGTCGCGCAGCCACTTCAGGCGCTGCCCGATCTGCATGCGAGCGAGCGGCTGTGAGGTGTGCGCTCGCCAGTCGCCGGCCTTCCAGAGTACGCCCTGGCCGGCTCCGATAACCGCCCGCGCGTAGGACTCGCCCGCCAGGATCAGGAGGTGGCTGCCGTGGGATCTGCGGGTCGCCAGCATCGCCACCACCATGCCGCCCCAGCGGTGATGTTCGTCCTTCTGGGTGGGCAGGCGTTCGTCGTACGGCTCGATCACGTCGTCGAGACCCACAAGGTGGTGGCGCGCGGACAGCACGTAGGACGTCGCGGCGTTCCGCTCGGCGTAGTCGAGGCTCAGCCGGAACAACGGAGAGGTGTATAGGTACCGAGCCGCGCGCGCGGTCTTTGCCTTGGGCCCACTGCACGACACGAGAGCGATGGTCGTGGTCTTGTCGGCCACAGGTGGCTTGCCCTTGCCCTTCACGGCACCCTCCGGAATCCCGGCACGGCCGCCGCGATCGCAGCACGGTTGAGCGCCGAGTCGGCCTGCTCCTGTTCGCGGCTCCGCATCCGATCGCGGACGGCGCCAACGAGCGACTCGAGCTCGGCACGGGCGTGCTCGAGTGCCTTGGCGCGCCGGTCGAACTCGGCATCCAGGTCCTTGCCGGCCGCGATCTGGCCCTCGAGCGCCGCGATCGCAGCGGTGTCGCGGCGGCGCTCCTCGATCGACGCGGTGACCCGGTGCTGGAGGCCCGCGACGCGGCATTTGAGTTCGTCGCGCTCGCGCTCGATCACGCGGTACGCGCGCCCGAGTTCCTCGATCCTCTCGCGGTCCTGCGCGGCCGCCGCATGGTGCTCGGCGCGGGCGTTGACCAGCGCGGCCTCGACCATCGCCGCCGCCTTGGCTGGCCACGCTGCGAGCTCGGCGGCGCCGCGCGCGAGCAGAGCCTTGCAGCCGGCGACTTGCGCGCTGAGGTCCTCGATCCTGCGCGCGGGCTTCATGGCGCCTCCAGGATGTCGGAGTGCCTCGCCGCGGTCATGCCGGCGATCGCGGCGCGCTCGCGCTGGTCCGCCTCCATGGCGCGGTACGCGTCGCGCGCGTTGCGCCCCTGCTCGGTCACGGCGTAGGCCCGCGGTGGCGGACGACGGGTGCCGTTACCGCCGGGGCGC
>Ga0247674_1000032_pt1 | contig 23044 bp, 28 predicted proteins | sample CNK15_metaG_FD_183044 | JGI IMG/M metagenome (GOLD analysis project Ga0247674, IMG submission 183044) | Soil microbial communities from Purdue University Martell Research Forest, Indiana, United States - CNK15 | ecosystem: Environmental > Terrestrial > Soil > Temperate forest > Bulk soil...
GAATGTGCCCGCCTTCGAGGTCCTCGTCGACGAAATCGAGGCCGCCCACGGCTGCCCTCGCCAGATGCACCGCGCCAAGAACTGCGACCGCGGCGTCCTGATGGCCATGGAGGCCTTCAAGGACGAGAAGCTGCAGAAGATCCTGGAGGACGCCGACATCATCCAGGGCGACAGCGGGACCACTCCCCTGCAGGTCAGCGACACCATCGAGGTCCGTGAGTCGTGGCACCTGCCGAGCGCCCCCGGGGCCGAGGACGGCAAGGTCGTGCTGTCGTGCAGCAGCGGGATCCTCAGCGAGCGCCCGTGGAAGTACGACTGGTTCCCCTTCGCGCGCTTCTCGTGGTCGAAGCCCCTGCTGGGCTACTACGGCACCGGCGCCGCGCAGCAGATCCAGGGCCAGCAGGTCGAGGTCAACAAGCTCCTGTGGCTGGAGTCGATGTCGATCCACATGATGGGCTCGTTCAAGGTCGCCATCAGCATGGGCAGCCAGGTCGTGCCGGAGCACGTCAACAACGGGCTCGGCATCCAGCTGAAGTACGCCGGCGACAAGCCGCCCCAGTACCTCACGCCGCAGGCCTTCCACGAGCAGGTTCCGCAGATGATCAAGGACGTGACCTCCAGCGCCTACGAGCAGCTGGGCGTGTCCATGCTGTCGGCGCAGAGCAAGAAGCCTGAGGGCCTCGACTCCGGCACCGCCATCCGCGAGTACAACTACATCGAGACGGACCGCTTCTACAGCAAGGGCGCCGACTACGAGCAGTTCTACATGGACATCATGGATCTCGCGATCCGCGTGACCAAGTGCATCGTCGAGGAGGAAGGCGACTACACCGTCAAGCACTTCGGCTCGGAGATGCGCTACCTCACCGAGATCTCCTGGAAGGAGCTGGACGTCGACGAGATGGACTACGTCCTGCAGTGCTTCCCCGTGTCCTCGCTGCCCAACGAACCCTCGGGCCGCATGCAGAAGGTCCAGGAGTACGTGCAGGCAGGCTGGATCACCCCTGCCCGCGGCCGCCGGCTGCTCGCCTTCCCCGACGTGGAGAAGGACGACTCCATGGCCGACGCCATGGAGGAGTACGTCTGCAAGATCCTCGACAAGATGGTCGACGGCACCTCCGAGGACCCCGACGACGACTACACCCCGCCGGACCCGCTGGACAACCTCGACGTGTGCAAGGAGATGGCGCTCCAGGAGTACCACCTCGCCCGCTGCGGCGACCTGGAAGACAGCCGCCTGAACCTGCTCCGCAAGTTCATCGAGCAGTGCAGCGCCATGCAGCAGGCCGCCATGCCCCCGCCTGCGCCGGCCGCAGCGCCAGGAGCCCCCGGGGCCGGTGCGGTGCCGCAGGGAGCGCCCCCGGCGGCCCCTCCGTCGGACCTCATGCCCCAGCAGGCGGGCTGAAAGGGCCCACTTGACAGATGGTAGACGCCCCTGTGAACGGCGTCGAAGGACCAGAACGAATGGCTGAGACTGCCCCCGCTGCAACCCCCGTAGCGCCCGCTGACACTTCCACCCCCGCGCCTGCGGCCCCGGCCGCGCCGGTGCCTGCCACGGCGACCCCTCCTGTGGAGCCGCCCAAGGCCCCGGAGGCTTCGCGGATCCTCGCTGAGTCGCGCCGCCGTGAGCGGCAGATCCAGGCGGAGAGAGACGCGTGGAAGAAGCAGCGCAGCGCCGAGGAGGCAGCGTGGAAGGAGCGCATCGCGCGCGCCGAGGCGGTTGAGGCCAAGCTCGCCAAGGCCAAGGAGGCGCCGCTGACGGCGCTTGAGGCCCTGGGCGTTTCCTACGAGGAGCTGTCCATCGCGCAGCTGAACGATGGCAAGCCCGGCGCCGACCTCGCGATCCGAAAGGCCGAGGAGAAGGTCGCCGCCCTTGAGAAGCGCATCGAGGACGAGAAGAAGGCTGAGGCCGAGAAGGCCAAGCAGCAGCAGGAAGAGAACAGCGCGAAGGTGCTCCAGGCATGGCACGCGCGCACCCAGAAGGCCGTCGAGGCCGCCGGGGAGAAGTACGAGCTGATCAACGCCCTCGGCTACGCCGGGGAGGTCGGCAAGATGGTCGAGGAGCACTACGACGCCACTGGCGAAGAGGTGTCCTGGACCGCCGCTGCTGACAAGCTGGAGGCGCACCTGCAGGCAGAGCAGGAGCCCGCTGTTGCTGAGGTCTTCAAGCGACTCACCAACACGAAGTGGTTCAAGAGCCGATACGCCCCGGTGGCCAAGGAGCAGCCCGCTCCGCCGGCGCCGAAGCGTTCACGCGATGCGGATGTACCAGAGACGAAGACCTCGGAGCCCGCGGCTGTCGCGCCTCCGACGATCACCAACAAGATGACCTCTGCGTACAACCCACGCTCCGCTGCGGCCAAGAGCCGCGCCGAGCTTCGCGCCAAGGCCGAAGCCCTCATCAAGAACGGGCAGTAGGCCGCCGGCGTTTCAGGATTCGAAATGACCGTCGACATCGGCTTCACCAACTACGAGAACGCGCTGAGGACTCTGTACCTCAACGACGTCACCATCCAGGACCTCGTCAACGACGACAACCCGCTGCTCGCCATGCTGTCGAAGGCCACGAACTTCGTGGGCGATACCCTTCCCCAGCCGGTGATCGACGCGTACAACCAGGGCAACAGCTCGACCTTCAGCAACGCTCTCGCCAACCAGACCGGCGGGCAGATCCTGAAGTTCAGCCTCACCCGCTTCCCCATCTACGGTCTCGCCACCATCGACCGCCAGACGATGCTCGCGTCCAAGACGGACAAGGGCGCGTTCCTCCCGGCGGCTGAGTTCGCCATCGACGGCGCCTTCGTGGGCCTCGCGAACCAGATGAGCCAGGCCCTCTACGGGGACGGCTCGGGCGTCATCGGCCAGATCAGCACGTTCACCGCGGGCGTCATCGTCCTCGTGAACCCTGACTCGGCGGTGAACTTCGAAGTCGGCATGACCCTCGGCGCCTGGACCACCTACTCGGGTGGCGTGGTTGCCACTGCGGCGGCGGGCCTCGGCTACGTCATCGCGGTTGACCAGGACAGCGGGCAGCTGACCGTCAGCGCCACCCAGGGTGGCTCGGCGGGCACTCCGTCTGGTTGGTCGTCCTCGGTTCCGTACCTCGTTCAGGACGGAAACGCGAACGCTCAGCCCCCGGGGCTCCTCGGCTGGATCCCCTACGACCGCTCCGGTCTGTCGACGCTGTTCTTCGGCGTGAACCGCAGCGTGAACCCCTCCCGCCTCGCGGGTGCCAGCTACGACGGCACCGGTGAGACCGTGGAAGAGGCCGTCCTCTCCGCGTCCAGCAAGCTGAGCAAGCTGTCGAAGGCGAAGCCGGACGCGCTGTTCGTGTCGCCGGCGGTGTTCAACCAGCTGGAGAAGTCGCTCCAGGGCCGCGCGATCTACATCGAGCACAAGGAAGGCAACATCGGGTTCAGCGGAATCAAGGTGCAGGGCGCCAAGGGCCCCATCACCGTGTTCCAGGACCGCAGCAACACCACGCCGTACGGCTGGATGCTGACGATGAAGCACTGGAAGATCCGCTCCCTGATGGCGTGCCCGCACATCGTGCAGGACGACATCACCGGGAACATCCTCCGCGTCGCCGACCAGGACGCGTTCCAGGTCCGTCTGGCTGGCTACTGGGTGCTCGCTTGCGAGATGCCCGCGGCCAACTGCGTGATCAAGTTCCAGCAGTAAGCTGTTGAGCCGCCGGGGTTCGATTCCCCGGCGGTTCTTGGCAGTACGCCCCGGCGGCCCCTGGTGGGGAATACCGACGTGGGAGCCGAACTCAATCGGCAAGGAGAAGTAAAATGGCGAATCGTGCGTTCTTCCAGATGCTGGCCTCCCTCGTGGAGCGCCTGACTCTGATCCAGGGCAACTTCACCGTCGGGTCCAGCGGCGCGGTCTCCGCGCTCCAGGGCAGCGGCGTCGATGACGTCGTTCACGTCGAGACTGGCGTGTACAAGGTCAAGCTGTCGGACAGCTACAACCGCCTGCTCGACTTCCACGTCGTCGCCGAGGAGCCCGCGGGCACCCCGGTGGCCATCACCGCGGCGTCGAACAACCTGACCATCGGCGTGGCCTACACGATCACCACCCTCGGTGACGCGACTGCGGCCGACTGGCTCGCCATCGGCGTTCCCGCTGGCGTGACCCCCGCCGTCGGCGTGGCCTTCGTCGCCATCGCGACTGGCTCCGGCACCGGCACCACCGCTCGCGTCGCCCCCATCGGCGGCACCGCGACCGCGGACGCCCAGGTCTACAACCTGATGGGCGAGCCGAGCCTCACCGTCAACACCAGCGTCCCCGGCAACGCCGGCGCCGCCAAGCAGGCCGGCTACTTCCTCTTCACCGTTCGCTCCGGCGTCGGCGTGGTGGTGGATCCGCCCAGCGGCGCGAAGCTGAAGTTCTCGATGCTGCTCCGCAACAGCTCGATCAAGGGCAAGGGCGAGTAACATGAGCTTCGCCAAGCTCCTCGGGGGCGTCAAGGCTCCCGAGACCGGAAGCGACGTCAAGGACGACGCGGACAGCGCAGAGGCGGGCAAGCACGACGCCGCCAAGCGCATGATCAAGGCGCTCCACGCTGGCGACCACGAGGGCTTCTCTGGTGCGCTGGAAGACTGGCACGAGCTGCGCGGCCCCAGCGGCCCGGCGGCCTCCGCCAAGTCCGAGGACGCCACGCCGTTCGGAGCGTTCGGAGAAGACTGACACTGGGCTGTACCGGCTGGCGCAGGACCTGCCCCATCGTGAGGCTTGAAGGGTCCGTAAGACGCCGCCGGGGCCCTCTTTCTAGGGAGTACCAGTGGCCAGTCCGAACTCCGTCACCCTCAGCAACCTGATCTCCAACGCCCGCAGCCTCGCGGACATGGTCAACTCCAACTTCGTCTCGCAGGCGGAGTGGATCGTCTGGGCCAACAAGGGCTACTCCAAGCTCTACGACCTCCTGATCAGCGCCTACGGCGCGAACTACGAGTTCGCGCAGCCGGTGCAGTTCCTGACCAACACGTCGCAGACGATGTACCCGCTGCCCGACGGCACCCTCACCTTCTACCGCCCCGGCATCGACGGGACCGCCCCCACCCCCAGCTTCGTCGCGCCTGCGTTCTACAAGCTGCTCGGCGCGGACATCAGCTACAACGGCGGGCTGGGCTGCGACCCCAACAGCTTCATCACGATGTACCCCTTCATGTTCGGCGACCGCAACCGCGCCAACGGGGTCTACGGCGTGGTGAGCCGCGGCTACACGCGCAGCAACGACTACCGCTACCGCATCATCGGCGTGACCTCGATCCAGGTCACCCCCCTGCCGCAGCCTGGGTTCACCGTGCAGCTGTGGTACGCGCCGCGGCTCTCCCCGCTGGTCAACCTCACCGACACGGTCGAGGGCGTCAGCGGGTGGGAGGAGATCATCGAGCTGGACATGGCCATCAAGGCCCTGACGAAGGAAGAGAGCGACGCCAGCGTGCTCATCGCTGCGCGCAACGAGATGGTTCAGCGCATCATCCAGATGGCCGCGATCAACGACGCCGCGGCCCCTGACTACGTACGAGACGTCTATGGCCCAGCCAGCGGCAACGGCTTCCCCGGCACCTACGGGGACGGTTACGGCGGTTGGGGAGGCACCTGGTAAATGTCCGAGTCCGATCCCGTTCCCACTTCTCCTGCCCTCGGCGAGACCCGCGTCAACCCCCGCGGCACGACCGCCCGCGTCCGCACCTCCGCGTCGGGCGCCGCGCCTGCCTTCGCCGTGGACGCCGGCGGCCCCGACCTGATGACCGTCGACACCAGCGGGCTCCCTGGCCTCCGGGCCGGTGACGTCCTGGACTCGCCGGCCACGGAGATTGTCGCGACGGCCCCGGTGATGTACTTCACCATCCCCGACGGAGAGAGCAGCGTCACCATCGACTGCGCCGACCTCTTCGGCGCCGACACGCAGCTGATGTGCTTCGGTGCCCTCACCAACGCCCTCGACGGCGCCATCAAGGCGCTCTCCTTCTCCGGCGGGCAGGGCAACGTCAGCGTGTCCTCCGACGTCCCCAGCTCCGCTGGGCAGGGCGTCATCATCTACATCTTCAAGCAGCTCCCCTGATGGCCATCAAGCAGATCGCCACCATCAACACGAAGGACAACGTGTTGAACCGCATCCAGGCCGAGGTGCAGAAGGTCAACAGCGTGCTCACCTGCCCGCTGCTCAACGGCAACCTCGTCACCGCGGACCTGCTGGCCTCCGGGGGCGTGTCCGTGAACCATGGGCTGGGGCGGGCTCCCCTCGGCTGGATCGTCGTGGACGCCCCGGTGGCCGTCACCACCTGGTCGACAGAGAGCAACCGAAACGTGCTGGTCCTCAACGCGTCCGCGGACGCCAGCGTCACGCTGTGGGTGTTCTGACATGGCCAACTACTACAACAGCGGGTCCGTCGGGGCGAACAACGCCGCCGTGATTGCGTTCATGGAGGCGGGACTGACCGCCGCCGGGTGGACGCTCATCGACACGCCCACCACTCACCGCGTGTGGCGCTGCCCAGACGTCAACGGCGTCTCTGGCGTCTACTTCTTCGTCGACTTCTACGTGAACGCAGGCACGCTGGAGATCGACGCCTACCTGGACTACGACACCGCGACCCATACTGGCATCTCTGGAGCCCCCGGCGGCTCCGTCACAGCCTTCGGCGGAACCGGCTACGTCTACGCCAACGGGCTGGGGCTGGTCTACGCCATCCTCGACGGCATCGGCAACCACGTCCTCTTCTTCGGGCAGCCCCGCTGCCGTCAGCAGAGAAACGCCACCGACGGGCTCACGCTCTCGACGGCCAGCATGATCGCCGGGGCGACCAGCGTCACTGTCGCCAGCGACCTGACCACTCGTCTCTTCGTCGGGCAGGTTGTAGCCATCCAGAACTTCGCCCACAACAGCGCGTCGGCGAACAAGGACAACCGCGAACTTGTCACCATCACCGGCATCACCAACACGACGCTCAGTTTCTCCGCCACGGCCAACGCCTACGACAGCGGCGCCAAGATCGGCCCTCCGGACATGCTGTGGCCCCTCGCTGCGAACCCCACGGGCATTCGCAGCTTCAGCCAGGGCGGCGTCGCCATGTCGAACTCCATCATCAGCATGGACCAGACGGCCTCGGCCACTACGGTCAACGTGTGTCCATTCAACAGCCTCGGCGCCAACGCCAACATGCTGGCCAACCAGGCAGCGATGAACGCCGCTGGCGTCGCCGCAGACTCCTCGGACATGAGCGTAGGCCAGACGTCAGCCAGCCTTCCTCAGGTGCTGGCGGGCATCACTGGCCTCGTGGCCGTCGTCCCCAACTACTCCGGCGGCAACCCTCCCGACGGAGCAAAGTTCACTGATGGGGTCCACGTGTACGCTGCGCCCAAGGGCGGCACCGCGGCGGGCTCCGGCATGACCTTCCTCGTCGGCCCCACCAACGACTCTCCAGACCGCAGCACGCAGTACCTGATGCTGCCGACTCCTCTGGGACACACCGACACCATCTACATGACCGAACCGCCGGCGGGCTCCGCGCCCTCCAATGCCTTCAACCAGGGGCTCAACTGATGCCATCTTCGGACCTGTCAAAGCGCCGCGGACAGATGCGCCGCAGGATCGGCTGGGCCGCCGGGGAGCACGAGCGCGCGGAGGCTGAGCGCGCCACGGCGTGCGCTTGCTGCGGCTCCTCTCTCCCGTGGAACAAGCACGGGTGGTTCGCAGACCACGATCACGTCACAGGCAGATTCAGGAACAAGGTCTGCTACCTTTGCAACACAGCAATCGCGTGGGTGGAGGACAAGGGCTACCCGCCCAGCCCTCAGATCTTCGCCTACCTCCAGCGCCACGCTCTGGCCGCCGGCTTTCGAGGATAACGCATGGTCCAGCTCAAGCAGTCCGTCGCCGTCCGCGCCCCTGTGCGCCTCCTCGACTCCACCGGCGCGCCCGTCACCGGCAAGGTCGCTGCAGACGTCACCGCCACGATCTACTACTCCGACGGCACCAGCGCGTCGCCGACCGTCACGGGCAACTGGCACGAGACCGCCGCCGGGGCCTACCAGCTGACCATCGCCCCGACGGTGCTGGGCCCGGTGCAGCTCGTCATCGTGGTCTCTGGCGCCAACGACTTCGTCGGCGTCTACGACGTGGTCGCCGACTTCGCCAGCGACGCCGTGACCGCGGCCAACGCGGCGACCACGGCGGCCTCTGCCGCCTCGACCTCGGCCACCGGGGCCGTGACCGCTGCCAACGCGGCGCAGGTCTCTGCGGCGGCGGCCCTCGCGGCCATGACGGGCGGCTGGACCCTGGACCCCGTCCTGAACCAGCTGACCATCTACGACACCGACAACACCACCGTCATCGCGGTGTTCAACTGCTTCGACAGCAGCGGGGCGCCCAGCGTCACCAACGTCTACCGCCGCGTGAGGATCTAACATGTCGCTCCTCCTGACCCTGGGCCTCGGCGGGAGCGGGACTCCCCCGACGCCGCCCTCCGGCGGTGACACGCCGTACATGAACCTGCTCCTGCCGACCGTCTCGGTCACGCTGGGGCCCCTCTACGCCACCGAGGTCAACCAGGCCTTCCTGCGCGTCGACAGCCACGACCACTCCGACGGCTACGGGAAGCTCGTGGGCACCAACGGGCTGAACATCAATGCGGACCTCAGCTTCCACGGGTTCAGCGCCAGGAACATCGACGCCGCGGGCTTCAACATCCAGAGCCCCACCGCCGGCCTCACCGGCGACGTCTACTTCAGCGGGCAGGACCTGTACTGCGTCGACGGCGCGGGCAACATCATCCAGATCACCGCCGCCGGGGCCGTGAACGTCAGCGGGCTGGGCAGCTGGACCGGGCTCATCGCGCCGGCGCAGGCGGGCTACAGCAGCGTGACCAAGAAGTTCAGCCTCAAGTCGAACACGACGGGCCCCAAGTTCGGCCTGCTGGAGATCGGCGACATCTTCCTGTTCCCCGGTGACCCCAACCTCGGGACGCTGCCGTACATCCGCCTCGCCACCCCCACCGCGGGCGTGACGAGCTACACGTGGCAGTTCCCGCCGGCGGTGCCCGCTGGCACTGGCAAGGCGAAGCTCCTGTCCCTGAACAACGACGGGACCGTGACGCTGGGCCCGGCGACCCTCCCCTCGGTCACCAGCTTCGTGCGCATGGACAGCAACGGCGTGCCCTACGCCGACGTGACCGTCGACACCGGGACCATGCAGCTGGCAGGCTCGGGCCCCTACGTCCTCGGCGTCAAGCCGCAGGGCATCAACACCGCGCAGATCGCCAACCGCGCCGTCACCGCGACGCAGCTGAGCGCGCCGAACCTCGGCACCGCCGCGGTCAACTTCTTCGGCACCGATGTCCACACGACTGCGTTCTCCCTGACGTTCCAGACCGGCCCGTCGCCCTACGGTGCGTCGAACGCTCGCCCCATCCTCGTTGTCTTCGGCCCCACGCCCGCCACCACCAGCGGCATGTCCGGCGGAACTGACGCGGTGACCATCGAAGTCCTCGTCGGCGGGTCGTCCTCCAACCCCGGCGGCGCGAAGTTCCTCGTCGACCTCACTTCGTCCCCCGCCGTCAACCAGGCCGGCTGCTTCTTCAACTACGTCATTCCTCCTGGGACCATCGCCAGCGGCGCGCACACTTGGCAGTTCAAGGCCACGTCGGCCGCCGGCATCGGCCTCGCCGGCACCTTCTCCGTCACGGAGCTGTAATGCCCCTCCAGAAGCAGCTGGTGCCTCTCGTCCTCGCGGGGGGCATCGACACCAAGACCGACCCCAAGCAGGTCGTGGCAGGCAAGCTCCTCCAGCTGGAGAACGCGACCTTCGTGTCTCCGAAGCAGCTGAAGAAGGCCCCCGGCTACGTTGCGCTCCCCACCACCATCCTTGGTGATGTCACCAACGTGATCGACGAGGGCGAGGGCCTGATGGGCTATCAGGGCGAGCTGATCCTCGCCTCGGCCAACCGGCTCTACAGCTTCGCCGCGGCGAGCAACGCGTGGGCGGACAAGGGCAGCCTGCTCTCCGTCAGCGTCGGCGGGTTCCACGTGAACCGCGACCCCGCAGCGGCGGGGGCGGCAGACTGCGCCATCTACCCGACGGCCACCGGGGGGTTCGCTCTCTTCGCGTGGGAGGAGTACTCCGGCGCCGACACCTTCGTGAACTACTGCGTGATGGACCTCGGCACCCAGCAGCTGGTGCTCCCGTCGACGCGCACGCCATCCGTGGGCATGGACGCCCGCGGAAGCTCGCCGCGCTGCTTCGCTTTCGGCCCCAACCTCGTGCTCCTATGGGCGGACCAGACCGGCGCGGTACTCTCGGCGCTGCCGATCCCCATCACCAGTCCGCAGAACCACGGCGCCGTGGTCACGCTGGCCTCGGACCTCGACGGCGGCGTCTACGACGCCTGCATCAACCTCGCGACGCCTCCCTTCCCTGGCTACCCCGAGGGCAACACCATTTACGTGGCCTACAGCACGAGTGTATCCAGCAGCCTCGGCATCGCGTTCCTGACCTACGGCATGGTCGCCTCCAGTACCAGCGTGGCCAGCAGCGGCGACGCCACGCAGGGCGTGTCCATCGTCCCCTCCAGCAACGACGAGTACAGCATCACGTACTGCGGCGCCTCTGACGTGCGCAACATGGTGCTCAACGGTGCCCTGGACGTCGTGCTGCCAGACGCGAGCATCGAGGCGGTGTCGGCGTGGAACGTCGGCGCGACCTTCGACGAGGCCAAGAACACGGTGGTCTGGTACACCGTCAAGGGTTCGCCGACGTGGAAGTCCAAGACGCGCACCAACACGCGCAGCAACCTCGGAACGGTGGGCACCCCGGCGGCCTTCAGCAGCCTGTACCTCTCCAGCAAGCCCTTCGTCGCCAACGGCATCACGTACATGCTGATGGGCTACGCCAGCGGCAGCGCGGGGATCCAGAACACGTACTTCCTGCTCGCCGGAGACGGCTCCGTGCAGGCCAAGGTGCTGGGCAACGGCGCCGGCGGCTTCCCCACCACCCACGGGCTGCCCCAGGTCGTGCTCCAGGCCTCCGGGGCGTGGCTCCTCGCGACCCAGGTGCAGGACCTCCTCGTCAGCAGCGTGTCCGTGGCCAACCCGAGCCTGCCGGACCAGACGTCGCTGTTCAGCCTCACCGGCGTGCAGGCCGTCGAGCTTACGCTCTTCCAGAAGGGCATCAGCTACTCGCGCGCGGAGCTGGCGGACACGCTGCACATCACCGGCGGCTACCTGTCCATGTACGACGGGGCCGAGGTCGTCGAGCACGGCTTCCACCTGTGGCCTGAGCAGCTGTCCGTGGCCCCCACCAGCGGCTCCGACACCGGCACGTACAGCTACGTGGGCGTGTACGAGTGGACCGACGCGGTCGGCAACCGATTCCAGAGCGCCCCGTCCCAGCCGTACTCGCTGGTCCTGAACAGCGCCGGGGCCATCATCGACGGCACCCACCCCGCGACGGTGACGTTCCCCTGCCTGCGCGTGACTGAGAAGCACAACGTGGTGCTGGTGGTCTACCGCACCGAGCTGAACGGCACCCAGTACTTCCGCGTCACCGACGTGCTCGACCCGACGCTCAGCACGAGCGCCGACACTGTGACCATCACCGACGACGTGACCGACGCGGCGCTGCTCGCTGGGCAGAACCTCTACACCTTCGGCGGCGTGGTCGAGAACGTGAGCCCGCCGGCGTGTAGCGCCATCGCCACCGGGTCGAACCGCCTCTGGGTGCTCGACACCGTCAATCCTCTGCAGGTGTGGTACTCCAAGCAGGTCGTCCCGGGGACGCCGGCACAGTTCAGCGACCTCTTCGTGCTCAACGTGGACCCCCGCGGCGGCCCCGTGACCGCCATCGCGAACATGGACGACTACCAGGTCCTGTTCAAGGAGTCGTCCATCTTCATCGTCGCCGGCGATGGCCCTGACGACACCGGGCAGCAGAACACGTTCCAGTCGCCGAAGCTGGTGAGCACCGACAGCGGCTGCGTGGATCCGCGCAGCGTGGTCCTCTTCCCCGGCGGCCTCCTGTACAAGAGCGCCAAGGGCATTCAGCTGCTGAACCGCGGCCTCGCCACTGACTACATCGGGGCGGACGTGGAGCACTACAACGGGCTGGCCGTCGTCAGCGCCAACCTCGTGGCCGACCGCAACCAGGTCCGCTTCAACCTCGAAGACGGCACCCAGCTGGTCTACGACTACTTCATGCAGCAGTGGTCGACGCGGCCCCTCTTCGGCCTCGTGGACGCGACCATCCGCCAGCAGCAGTACTTCTACCTGGACGCCGCCGGGCTGGTCTACGCCGAGGACCCCAACAGCTTTGCCATCGGCGGGCGCTCCTACGCGCTCAAGCTGCAGACCGCGTGGCTGGCGCTGGGAAGCGTCAACGGGTTCCAGCGCGTCTACGGGTTCATGCTGCTGGGTGACTGGAAGTCGCCGCACACGCTGCGGATCAGCGTGTCCTACGACTACGACGACACCCCGAAGCAGATCACCGACGTGACCGCCGAGGCCTACGACCCTGGGTACTGGGGCGACGGCGCGACGTGGGGCAGCGACGACGTCTGGGGCGGGCTGTATCCGCTCTACCAGATCCGCTGTAACTTCGACCGCCAGAAGTGCGCCGCGGTGAAGCTCACCATCGAGGACATCCAGGTGAACGAGCTGGACATCAACGGGAACCCTGCGCCGCCGGGGGAGGGGTACTCGATCAGCAACCTCGCCTTCATCGTGGGCGTCAAGGAAGGCTGGAACAAGGTCGGCGCGGAGCGCGTGGTGCCGGTGGTGTCGCCGTGACGGTCCGCCGCTACAGCGCGAAGCACGACTGGCCGAGGCTCCAGGCGATGTACGCCAGCTGGGGTCACCCGGAGGCCTGCCCGAAGCCCACGGAGCTTCCCCTCAACGGCTTCATCGTCGACGACACCGCGGCGATGTTCCTCTACTCGACGGACAGCGATGTCTGCTCCTTCGAGAACGCCATCACCGTCCGCGGCGCCCCTGGCCACACCGAGGCCATCCACGCTCTGGTCGAGCGCTGCATGGAAGAGGCGAAACGCCTCTGCTTCAAGAAGGTCTTCATCTACGTCGGCAACGAGCACGCGCTGAAGCGGGCGCTCGCCACCGGCTTCACCCTAGACGCTGAGCCCCAGCGTTGGCAGCTGTCCCGAGAGGTCAAGTAAGATGGCCAAGAACAACTTCAAGGCGCAGGAGGCGGTCACCGACCCCAACTACGCGCAGGGCGTCGGCTCGATTGGCCAGAGTGCCCTTGGCACCGGCCTGGAGCAGCAGAACAAGGGGTTCAGCAACCTCTCTGACACCTACGGGCAGCAGAAGAGCTTCGCCGCGATGCTCCAGGATGCAGCGGCGGGCACCGGTGGCCCCACGCTCGCCGAGCAGCAGCTCAAGGACGCGACGGCGCGCAACAACGCCAACGCCGCGGGCTTCGCCGCCGGGGCGAAGGGCCTGAACCCTGCCCTCGCGGCTCGGCAGGCCCTCATGGCGCAGGCTGGCAACAACCAGCAGGCCGCCGGGCAGGCCGTGCAGACGCGCATGCAGGAGCAGCAGGCTGCTCGCGCTCAGCTGGGCGGCGCTCTCGCGGGAGAGGCGGCGACCGCCGGCGGCATGACCAGCGCCGGGACGGGGCTCGCGGCCACCGGGGGCGGGCTGGCCAACCAGTCGAACAGCAACCTCATCCAGAGCCGTCAGGGCGCGAACCAGATCAACGCGGACGTGGCGAAGCAGAACGCCGGCGTCATCAACGGCGTGATCGGCGGCATCGCGAACGCCGCCGGGGGCGCTCTCGGTCTGGCCGAGGGTGGCGTGGTCCCTGGGGAGCCTGAGGGCACGCAGTCCGACGAGACCAGCATCGCCCTCGCCAAGGGCGGGGTCGTTCCGCACGCGCCGGCGCTCCCGTCGGTGACCCGCGGCGTCGGCCAGCCGCACCGCAGCTTCGCGGCGCAGGTCGCGCACCATCTGTCGCGCGAGTACTTCGCCGAGGGAGGCATGGCGGAGCACGAGGGCTACAAGTTCGAGCCGATGGACCTCCGCGACGCCAAGCCGAAGAAGCCGAAGACCGAGGGCGGCGCCGAGACCACGATGTACGTTCCCCACGACTACCACACCCCCGACGCCACGTCGGCTCAGCACGAGGGCGAGGACAGCGAGGGCAAGAAGAAGACCCTGCACCTGAACCAGGGCGGGTACGCCGGCGGCTCTCCGGATCAGTCGGAGGAGGACTACAACCCCGCCGACGACGAGCCTGAGTCCGACGACTCGCCCGACACCGATGGCGCCATCGACCCCGATGAGGCCGAGGAGAAGGGCATCCCCCGCTACGCCGAGGGCGGCGAGGCCGACGAGTCCGCTGGTCTCGACACGCGCACCAACTCCGTGCAGGCGGAGAAGCACGCGCAGGAGGCCGCAGCCCACCCTAGCCTGTTCGCTCGCATCGGCGCGGGCCTGCAGGCAGCCTCGCAGGGCTTCGCCGGCGGCACCGGCAGCGCGGTCCCGTCGATGGTGGGCGCTGGGCCCTCCGTGGCGCAGCGTCAGGCCGCCGGCCCTCAGGGCCCCAACGGCCCGCCTCGCCTCGCCACGAGCAAGCAGGTCCGCGAGCCCGGTGGCGCCCCTGCGCCGCTGATGGGCGACAAGAGCGGCGCGCCGTTCCTCTCCCGCCTCCGCCTTGGGGCGCCGGCACCGGATCAGGTCGCCGGCATCTACGCCTCCGGGGGTCCCGTTCCTGGGAAGGCCAACGTGCCTGGGAACAGCCTCAAGAACGACGTCGTCGACGCCAAGCTGAGCCCTGGCGAGGTGGTCCTGCCGAGGACCGTCGCCCACGACCCTGAGAAGGCGAAGCGCTTCGTCGAGCTGCTGATGCAGCACGGCGGCAGCGGACACGAAGCCCTCAAGGACATCAAGAAGAGGAAGAGCTGACATGCCCTCCAAGACCCCGAAGCAGCACCGCGCGATGATGGCCGCGGCCCACGGTCACTCCACTCTCGGCATCCCGCAGAAGGTGGGGCAGGACTTCGTGGCCGCTGACGCCAGCAAGCCCGCGGCCCTCAGCAAGGGCGGGCGCCTCGTCGACCACGGCGACCACTTCAAGCTGCACACCCAGGGCGGCGACGTCTTCACCATCGCCCACAAGGGGCTGCACCCCTCCACCGTCAAGCACCTCCGCAAGTTCGCCGAGGGCGGCACGGTGAAGTACATGGACGAGGGCGGCGACGGCCGCACTCCAGGCGACGGAGTCACTGCGCCCGATGCCTACGTGCGCGAGGAGCAGGACGCCGCGGACGAGGGCCTCCGGGGCGAGGGTGGCGGGGACGAGCAGCCCGGCGAGGACAGGGGCGGGATGGCCGCCGTCACGCAGGTGATGCGCGAGGGCAACGCCGCCCGCGACGCCGACGAGCGCGCCTCCAGCACCGGCCCGCTGTACGCCGGCGCCGGCATGACCGAGCCCGAGGTCGGCACGGTCGATCCCCTCAAGGGCGGGATCATCAGCAAGGAGGCCCCCACTGGCGGGTCCCTCGGCACTGGCGAGCAGCCCCCGGCGGCTGAGCAGCCCGGCACCACCAGCGACAATGTGCAGCTGGGCAAGTTCGTGGCCGCCAAGGTTCACGACATCACGCCGCAGGAGGTGGCCGCCAATGAGGCCGCCAAGGCGGCGCGCAGCGAGAACGCAGCGAAGCAGGCGGAGGCCGCGGGGGACACCGAGAAGGCCAACGCCGAGAAGATCCAGGGGCTGCAGGCGCTGCAGAAGAGCAGCGACGAGCACTTCGCGGAGATCCAGGGGCGGGCTCGCCAGCTCCGGCAGGACATCGAGAACGGGAAGATCGACCCCAACCACTACTGGGCTGACCGCGGCACCGGCGGGCGCATCACCGCGTCCATCGGCCTGCTCCTGTCTGGCCTCGGCAGCGGGCTGGGCGGCGGGCCCAACATGGCGATGCAGGTCATCCAGAAGAACATCGACCGCGACATCGACGCGCAGAAGGCGAACCTGGAGACCAAGAAGTCGCTGCTCGCTGACACCTACCGCGAGACCGGCGACCTCCGCCTCGCCACGCAGATGGCGCAGCACACCCTGATGAACGTGGCGCTGGCGAAGCTCAACACCATCGCGGCGAAGTCCAGCAGCGCGGCCGTCAAGGCCAACGCCGCTGTGGCGAACGCCGCCGGGGACATGGCTCTCGCGCAGTCGGCTCGTGGCATCGCTGACCGCAGGAGCGCCAACCAGGCCGCGGCGGCCAACGCCAACACGCAGGCGCAGAACTCGCTGGCGCTGCAGAAGGCGAAGGCGGGCGACGCCCTCAAGACCCCTCGCGAGATGCAGGGCAGCAAGATCGGCAACCTGAACGCGACCATCAGCGACCTCGACGAGCACCTGGGCAACCTGGAGAAGGGCTCGCAGGGAGTCCTCGGCGCCTTCAAGCAGAACATCCGCAAGGAGCTGCCGTGGGGCAAGGACGAGAAGGCCTCGGCCGCGGCCGCCGGGGTGCTCCGCGAGAAGGTGGCGTCCGCGCTGGGCGGCGGCGTCGCCTCGGACCAGCGCATCAAGCAGGCCCTGGACCTCGTCCCCGAGCCCGCCGACAACGCGGATCTGGCGAAGGACAAGATCGCCAGGCTGAAGCAGCTCCTCGCCACGCAGCGAGACGAGTACGCGCGCCAGCAGGCGCAGGTCGGGTACAGGGTCGGCTCCACTGTCCCCATGCAGCCCACCCCGGCGGCTCCCAGCCTCAAGAGGTAACCGATGGACGACAACAAGCCGCAGGGCCCCTCCGAGGACGCGCCGGTTTGGGTGAAGAACCCCAAGACCGGCGAGGTTGGGCCTCTCTGGAAGCCTGAGGACCTCAGCGCCGCCCGCGCCAACGGGTACATCGACGCGTCGAAGGAAGAGCGCGACGCTGAGTACCAGCAGCGCCAGGTCGAGGGCTGGAAGGGCAAGGTCGCCGCCGGGGCCGCTGGCGTGGCCGACGTGGTGCCCTTCGCGCGCAACGTGGTCCGCAGCGTCGCGCCTGAGCTGGGCGAGGACGTGGACCGCAGCGCCGAGGCGCACCCGTGGATCCATGGAGCCGCGGAGCTGGCCACCATCGCGGCGACCGCGGGCATCGGCGGGGAGACCGCAGCGGCGGGCAAGGTCGCGGAGACTGGTATCGGTACCGTGATGGAGGCCGCGCTGCCCGCCGTTGCGGAGAAGGCCATCATCGCCGAGGGTGTCCCCGGAGGCATGCGCATCGCGCTGCAGGCCGTGGAGGGCGCCCTCGCCAAGAAGAGCGCCGAGGCCGCGGCAGAGCGTGGCGTGTCGGCGGCGGTCCCGTCGCTGGCGGCGCGCGTGCTGGGTCGGGCCCCGGAGGCGGCGCGCAACGCCACGGCGGGCCTGGGCTACGGGGCGCTGTCGCTCACCAACGAGAAGGACCTCGGCCACTCGCCCGAGGAGGTCGCCAGTCACGTGATGGGCACGCTCTTCTGGAGCACCGTGGGCGGCGTCGTCGGCGGAGAGCTGATGCACGGCATCACCAAGGCGGCGAGCCCCGTGGTCGAGGCCACCGGGCGCGCCTTCGGGAAGGCTGGCGAGGCCCTCGACAACCTGGCCGCGGCCCTCAAGGTGGGCGACGGCGCGGGCGTCGTGTCCAAGGCGCGCAGCGCGCTGCAGGGCGGCTTCGACGCGATGGACCAGATGGCCAAGCAGAAGGTCATCGACCGAGGCATGGAGCAGGTTCGCAAGAAGGTCGGCGATGCCGGGATGGGCGAACTCGACGCGCAGCGCATCGCGGTCGAGGAGGCCTTCTCCGACGCGCGCGCCAACGTGATGCGACTCGTGGGTATTCCTGTCACGGAGCGCGGCGAGACGGTGCGGAAGATCAGCGCCGACAAGGTCGCCAAGGCGCTCAAGTCGGAGAACCGTCAGGACGTCATCGAGGCGCTGCAGAAGCTCCACGAGGCAGGCAAGGGCCTGCAGGACTTCCACGAGACGCTGGCGAAGGCGGGAGCCACCGGGCTGGAGGGCCTGTCTGGCAAGGTCGCCGACCAGGTCAACGGCCTGCTGGAGGTCCAGGAGGCTTTCAAGAAGGGGCTGATCACCGCCGAGGAGAAGGGCGGCGTGATGGAGGCTCTGAAGGCCGTCGCCGGCGGCGAGATCGGCGGCGCGGTGGCGGAGCACTTCGGGCACCACGTCCTCGGGCAGCTCATCCCCGCCTACGGCGTCGTGAAGGCGGCGCGCATGGCGTGGAAGATGGCGCCGGCGGAGTGGCAGGCCGCGCGCCTGTCGCAGCTGGCGCGCCTCGGCGCCGGCGTGGACGCTCACCTGGAGCGAGTTGCCTCGGCGCTGCACTCCGACGGCATCGGAAAGTACGCGGCGCCCGCCGTTGCTTCGATGTCCGCCGCGGACCTGCGCAAGCTGCGCGACGACGTCCAGCAGAAGCTGGCGAACCCCCAGCTGGCCATGGACCACCTGCAGGAGCGGGCGGGCGTGGTGAACGACTTCGCCCCGGAGGCCTACGGGCAGATGGGCCTGCAGTACGGCGCGCAGCTTCAGGCGCTGGCGGGCATCCTTCAGTGGCCGGAGCTGCCGGGGCCGTACTCGCCGCAGTGGACGCCCAGCGCCAGCGAGACGGCGAAGATGAGCCGCGCCGTCGCCATCGTCAAGGACCCTCGCGTGTTCGAGGCGTCCCTCGCCAAGGGCACCGCGACGCCCGCCGAGGCCGCGGTGTACAAGCAGGCGCATGGCCCCCGGGCCGCTGCGCTCACGGCGAAGTTCGCCGCGGGGATCAAGGAGAGCGCCCACAAGGACGGCGCCACCCTGCGCGCGATGACGGGCATGATGGTGATGGGCATCACGCCGCGAGCCTCGTACTCGCAGCCGATGCTGCAGTCCATCCAGGGACTCTACGCGCAGCGGGCCAGCCAGCAGGGCGGCCCTGGGAGCAGGGGCGGCACCGGAGGGGCGAAGGCCCTGACCGCCTCGCAGATGATCAGCCTACCGGGGCAGAGGGTCGCCAACAGGCCACCCAAATAGGAGTCACCATGTTCAGAGGCGTTGCCGCTGCGTTCCTTCTTCTCTCAACCACGTGCTGGGGGGCGACGCAGCGCTACGACGCGTCTCTGATCGGCCCCATGGACGGCGACACCCTCGCCTCCACGTACAAGGAGATCCTAGACGCCCCCGGGCCGGAGGTCTCCCTGCGCATCAATTCCCCCGGCGGCAACCTGCTGACCACGATGCTCTTCATCGACCTGGTCCGCGACAGGATCGTGGAAAAGAAGCTCCACATCACCTGCGTGGGCACGGGGATGGTCGCCAGCGCGGCCGCCATCGTGCTGGAGTCGCCCGTCTGTGCGGAGCGCGTGATGGAGCCCCAGGCGGTGCTGATGTTCCACGAGGGCTACCTCAGCGGGGGCGGGCCGACGAAGCAGGACGACAGGGAGTTCATGCGCAGCCTGAACTTCGCCGTCGCCGCGCTGATCGCCCCGCGGATGGGCATGTCCCCGGAGGCCTACCTCAACTGGATCGAGGGCGGCGTCGAGCGGTGGGTGACTTCCCCTTCCGCCCTCGCGCTGCACTTCGTCGACCGCGTCGAGGTTTGGACTCGGACGGTGGAGAAGGAAGTTCCGCCTCCACTCTGAGCCACGGCGCCTTCGCCATCAGGTACACCCACTGCTGCGGCGAGACGATGTAGACCATCGGCTCGCAGCAGTCGTGGTGGCACTTCTTCGCACCGGTGAGCCGGCACGTCATGCAGTACTCGCAGGGGATGCCGCAGTCAGGCTTCACGGATCTCCCACCCCTCGTTGATGCTCCACACGCGATCCAGCGGCGTGGCGTAGTGAACCCACTGCACCGGGAAGGCGTGGCACCCACGGGCGACATCCGCCGGCGGGCACTTTCCGCAGTCAAGGATGTACGTGGAGCAGTAGGGCCGCCGGGGCGACCCGTCGACGAGCAGCGCGCCGCGCATGCCGTGCATCTCCCACGGCACGTAGGCGTAGCTCTTGATGCGCGTCACGTACCCGTCGACGTCGATGCGGATCTGCTCCTCCATCAGGGCTTGATCCCAGCGATGCTGTGCAGGCGCTCCAGCACCAGCCGCACCATCTTCTCCGGCACGAGCAGGATGCCGGCGATGTCGCGGCGCCCCTTCCCCTCGCAGTGCAGCTGCCACACGGTGTGCGCCAGCTCGATGCGACGCAGGAACTTGTGCGCGCGCATGTAGTAGCGCTCCGTGACGGCCTTCTGCCCCGAGGCGGTCCGCGACGCGAGAGCCCGCCGCTGGCGAGTCTCCGCGGCGGCGTGCGTCGTCAGGGGCGCGAGGCCTTCGGCGGCGAGCCTCGCTTCCCACTTCGCCTGCAGGCGCTTGTCGATCTTAAGTGCCATCCGCGCCAGCCTTCGGGGCCGCCACGAGCTTCGGCGGTGCAGGCTTCTTTGGTGCCTCCGGGGGGAGCTTGCTCGCTTCCTCGCCGAGGGCGTTCAGCCGCGCGAACAGGCTGCGCTTCTGGTTCTCACTGATCTCCATCTGCCACACGAGGTGACCCAGCGCCCTCGCCACCTCGTTGTACTCCTTCGAGATGGCCTCCATCGACCTAGGGATTTCCGCCAGCGTAGGAGCAGCAGCTGGGGTCGGTGCACCAGCCTCCGGCGCAGGCGTCTTCGTCTCGTCGCTCATCAGTGTCTCCTGGCCACCCACCGGCGGCCACAGCCTCACGCCAGCAGTCGATGCAGGCGAGGATGGTGGAACTTCTTGCTACCGCGTCGGCTCTCCGACGCTCTCTTTCTGTCATCTCGCGACCGCAGTCCACGCACGCGTCCGTCGTCGTCATAGTCGTCCCAGCACTCGCAGAGCCCCAGCCCAGCGGGGCAGCAGGCGCAGATCCCCATCACTTCCCGCTGCCGTTCTGCCGGCGGATCTTCGCGGCGCGCGCGGCCCTCGCGGGGTTGGAGCCGATAGTCTTGACCTTGGACTCCAGCCAGCGGCTGATCTCCTGCCCCGCCCCGGAGGCCACCGGGGCGCCGCACGTCCTGCACTTCGGCCTGCCGTCATCCTTCGCCACGGTCGTTGTCCTTTCCGTCCCACCAGTCGAACGTCTCCTGCAGCGCCAGCATGAAGACCACGAGCATCACGCCGCAGAGGATGAAGCCCGCCACCAGCTTCGCGACCTGCTCACCGCTTGGCATGGCGCTCCTCCCACTTCTCGTAGAGGCAGGCCGCGACGAAGGCCGCCTGCACCCACAGCGGGGCGTGGTCGAAGTGCAGCCAGAAGAGCCCGAAGATGAGGAAGCTCACGCGTCGTGCTCCTCGCGCGTCTCCAGCTCCTTGACGCGATCCTCAAGGTACTCGATCTTGCGCACCATCTTGTACCCCTCCAGCTCCAGGTCCTTGATGTACTTCTCCGCCTCGCGGAGCGCGCTGCTCTTCTTCCTCTTCGCCTGGGGCCGCCGGGGGCTCATGCCTTGCTCCACACCTGCGCATGGCGCAGTAGCGCCCGCGTCAGCCTGCTGTTCTCTTCCACCAGCGCCGCGTGCCCCGCGGCCCACGACTCGTTGGCGAGCAGGGCGGCGCGCAGCTTCTCCTCCATCGCGCGGCAGCGCTCGCAGCGCTCCAGATTCCAGATGCGGTCCGCCTCGTCGTGCGGCAGCACGGGGTCGTTCACGGCAGCCTCAGCCCTGCGGAGACTCCGACAGCGAATCGACCCGGCGCGCCAGCCACTGGAGCGAGTACTTCCACTCCCGCGGTCGCGGGGCCGAGGAACCGATACTCCACGCCCGCTCCCGCAACCACGCTTCCAGCAGTATCGACGCCCGCGAGCACGCGGAACGACCAGCGGCCCTCTGGGGCTGAAGTAACTGACTGATGTTCAGAGGTCTTCGTCTCGACATGGAGGTCGTCCTTCACCTTCTCCTGCGTGTCCGTGGTCGTCTCGGAGCCGCCGGTCCGCTCGACGATGCGCTCGCGCACCGGCCCGTCGCGGTAGATGATCCGCGTCTTCACCGTCGGGGCGACCTTCTTCTCCTCGTGCTTGACGAGATCCAGCCCCGCGGACTCGTCGCTCACGCTGGTGGTCTGCGTGTCGTGGACTGTGATCGTTCTAGGATGAAACCACGCGCCACCAGCAGCCCCAAGAGCCACAAGGCCGCAGGCACCGCCAGCAAGAGCAAGCCCTCGTCGATGACTCTGAACCCACGCGAGCGCATCCATCACTCCAGATCCCCCACGAAGGGGCAGTGGTACGTCTCCGCCAGCACGTCGAGCACCAGCTGCCGATCGAGCAGCGCGGAGGCCTCCGCCTGGATGGGCGCGCAGCGCTCCAGCTCCATGCGGTTGCCGGCGGGGCACAGCCTCTCGGCGCGGTCGCGCAGCCGCTGCAGCTTGCCTGCGATCTTGACCCTCTCCTGCCAGTTCGCGGCGCAGTCGTAGGTATCCTCCGCCGCGAAGCAGGCCGTAGGGATCAGCGACAGCGCGAACGCCAGAGCCAGCAGCCATCCGAGACGGGACACGAGAACCTCCAAGAGCCTAAGGTAGGTTCTCACGATCCCTTCTCCTTGTCAAGCTCGCGCTGCAGCATGGCCAGCGCCCGCCACGCCACCTTGGCGCTGTGACGCACCCCGTCGGTGTCGAGCGTGCCGGACTGCAGGAGATGGCGGACCAGCGCGTCCTTCTCGTCGGTGCTTTTGGTCTTGTCCCAGTGAAGAGGAGCCCCCGGGTGGTGCTGCTCGTTGCCGACCCAGCTGCAGTTGGCCACGGCGAGGCAGGCGTCAGGAAAGTAGGCAAGAAGTCCGGAGAAGATTGGCTGTTCTTTTCGGCGCTTAGCCTCTAGAATTTTTTCCTGATTTCCAGCAATTCCAGTGGGATTGTACGCCTGGCCGTGCGCCAAGGTGTGATCCCTGATGACTTCGATGGGCCCTCTGACCGTGACCCCACAGACGACGCAGGTCCAGGCTTGCACACGGTTCCAGTTCATCCGATCACCTCGATGGCGCGGTCCGTCAGGGCCATGCGCATCGCGAGCCCGCCGTTGCCCCCGTTGATGATCTTGGTCACGGTGGTGACGTCGTCCTGCT
>Ga0247674_1000033_pt1 | contig 22007 bp, 26 predicted proteins | sample CNK15_metaG_FD_183044 | JGI IMG/M metagenome (GOLD analysis project Ga0247674, IMG submission 183044) | Soil microbial communities from Purdue University Martell Research Forest, Indiana, United States - CNK15 | ecosystem: Environmental > Terrestrial > Soil > Temperate forest > Bulk soil...
AAGTATTTGCGCGGTGGTAAGGATGTACCCGAGAACATTTACCAGCGTGTTGTGTTCATTAATTATTTCCAGAGCCCCGAACGTAGTAGGGGTAGTTTGTGGAATTGTCCAATCGGTAAATAGAAAGTCTCTACCCGCACCGTTTTCGTCAAATAGCTGCGCAGAGCAAAGCGTGTTGGGTTGCCGTCCACCTAACGGGCTGATTATGGTGGAGTTGGGAATGTGCAGAATACCAGCGCCATCAATGGTTCCGGCCACTTCAATATAGAACCCTTGTTGCCCATCACCGCCCATCACCCAACGGTTATCACTGTCAAGAAAGTTCTGGTTGTAGAAGTAGCGAACAGTGAAAGAGGTTCCACCGTACGACCATTGGATCGGAGGTTCGTGAGAGCTGATTACAACGTCAGACATTGGAACTCAAAAAATAGGACGCGCGTAGACTGCGACCTTCTGATTAACCGTCGCGCTGAAAAGATAGTGGCCAACAATGGGTACTCCGTCTTGCCGGTCGATTGCGTAGAAGTTAGCACTATCTCCTAATGGAAACCCGTCAGCCTCTGCGGCGATGCTTGCATTTGTACTCAACACCGCAGTCCCACCAATCGGCGAAAGAATCAATTGGGCAAAAGCTGGAATCTGCGTCAAGCCCAAGGTCGTAACCAGTGCGGTATAGAGGCTCTTTGCTGCGGTCGTTGTGTTGCTCGCTGGCGGGTTAGTAGAGGCGTTTAGCGTCGCGTCAGAATCGTTCGCCGTCAGGGTGGTGGAGGTGTTGTCGGCAATGGTTCCGTTTGACAGGAGGTAATAAGTCGAACCCCCAACCTTCGTCATGTAAACCTTCCGCCCCGTAACTAGTGGAGAGGTTGAAACGGGAATATTTGAAATCGCAACCTTTCCATCAGCAGCGTTATTTACCACCGTCACCGTGGCAGACGCCGTACCTGCGCTAGTTTCACCTACGCCTGTTGTGAACGTCACTTTTACCAAGTGAGCGCCGTTGTCAACAGAACCAGCCCCGGCCCCAGCCAGAGCAACAGTTGGCGCTCCCGGCGCAGACACTTGATCGTCAAGAGTGATAATCCCTATTAACGGACTATTCATGCTGCCTCCAATCTAAACTTACCCGGAATCATTGATTGAGCCGATGGGCAAAATACCTGTGGCTGCGCGGTGAAACATTTAGTGCACAACCCAAGAGTGCCGTCATCGCGCGAGTCGTCTCCCGCGTACCTCTGTTCATCTACCGGAACGTTTAGTTCCCTGATCGACTGCCATACTTGATCGTCAGTCATCTCTCTGAGCGGAGCATAAACCTTTGCGTTTCCGAGTTGGTAGCCATTCGCCGGGAAAAACTCCTTCCCGTACCCTAATAGAGGGTGATAATCCGAGTCCTTGACGCCGATGAACAGCACGTCCCAAATGTGAGACACTCGTGGAAGGCGTAACGAATCAAGGTTGAGCGAGCACTTAGTACCTTTCTCGATGTCAACAACTACAGGAAACCGCTGCGCCCCAAAGGCGTACTCGTAGATCATCGAACCGGGAACTGCGTAAACGTCCGCTGGCGGGAAGCTAAATACATGCAAGTCCCAATCATTAATGATTCGTTTTGCGAATTCCATTTGCTGAGAGTTGCGATCCGTCCTAAGCCAAATTAACGGGAAGTCTTTCCTTACCTTACGCAAGATGCTTAGAAGCAACATCGAGTCTTTTCCGAAACTGCAAAGCATGGCCGGGTGAGCCGATTCACTCATTAGAGCCCGAACCTGTTCTAGAATCTGTTCAATCATGCTGCTGCGCCGGTCGCTGCGCCTGCGACCAAGTCGGGCCACATCGGCTGACTCATGGTTGTTGTTCCCGATGCTGCCCCCGTACCTGAACTTCCCGTTGAAACAAGCTTTGGAGCCGTCATTGAAGCCACGGTCGCCCGTTGGCCGAACCTAGCACCCTGATTCTGGTTATACGCCTGCGAATGCGTCTCGGCCTGTTGCTGTCCTAAGTCCCGGTAACTTGATCGCAGAATTGCGTCTCTCATTGCGGGCGTGTAATCACCGCCGATAGGATTGTTGAACGTGTTGGCGATGCGATTTCGTGTTGCCGCAAAGCTGGAAGCAATAGACGGATCGACATCAAAATTAAAATCCCGCAAAGAGTCAATATCACCCGAAGATGCGCCGGGTTGGTAGGCGTAGCTCGTGGTGTTGTTATAGCTTTGGTTCTGCTGCTGTGTTTGTTTCGATTTTTTGCTCAACAGCTGTACCTCACCCAACGTAACGGCTGGCCATGGGACGATCCTTTGTATTGCTCCATCCCATCACGGCGCATTCCAATTGCCATGAGAATGTTTTGCAGTCCTTGATTCTTTGCCAACGCCCACGACCAGATTTCCCTCGCGCCATACTTGGCAAACAGCTGATCCTTAATACTTGCCGCCGCGAGAATCACCGCATTCACATTGGCTCCGCGCCTCATCATTAAGTGCGAATTGTACACACCATTCCCCGCTAAGGCGACACAAATCTCAGCGATCATTTCTTTGCCTTGAAATATTCCCAAGTCAACCTGCGGATCGCTGGTCATCATCGAGAGATATTCGTCAACACTCGGCACGCCCCACGCCCTGTCCGCATCTTTGGCCCAACGTGGCAGATCGTCAATCCAACCCAACGCTTCGGCGATTAGATTCCGGTCGTCTGAAGTTAGTTTCCGAATCATGTATTAATGGCTTTCAATGACAAAAGGTCATCGATCAACGCCTTTAGTCTCTCGGCTAGTTCGGGCAATGTCACTGTAGTCGTGTCAAATGTTGACCGCGTGGCCGTTCCGGTTGCCGCCACCCACCCGGTAACACCAAGCACGTAGGTCAGACCCGTAGCCTGTGCGGGGTCTACTTGCAAGAATCCCCCGCTTGCCCCAACGGCCATCCGAACACCGTTCGTGCCGTTATGTGCATAAAGATCACCTTTCGTGGTCAATGGGCTGACTAGAATAATATTTGGGGCGCTATTTGAAAACGTAAACCCTGAATGTCCGCTAGTTTGATCGAATCCAACATTTCCACTTAATCCGTTGACCGTAACCGCGCCGGGAGATGTTGGATCGACGAGCTCTTGCGCGCCTTGATCTACGGTGGTTTCGCGTACGAAATCTGCGTCACTAATAAGCTCGCTCACCGTCTCGCTCCCTCAATTCCGTGTTCATAGCCGAATGATTCAATACGGTCTCGGTCACCGGTTCCCGGCCACGTTCCGCCAATCCTTATTGTGTGCAACTTCTGATTGCTGATGTTGACTTCTTGCCGCGCGCCCTCAATTACCCCAGCGTCGTTTGACAGCGTTAGCGTTACCAGCGGATTAGACCCCGATTCTAAGTCCGATACCGGGATCGCATTTGTTGAAGCTGCGCCGTAGACTTTAGCTGCGCCGTTGGTAATCTTTCCATTGACTTGCACGCCGGGGCCAATTCGTTTTGGCCGTTGAGGCTGGCCCGAATCCGAGAACGATGCGGCTAGATAGTACGGAACGCTTACTCCTGTAGCGGTGTCAAACCGATAGGTTTTGCATACGACCGAGTCGTCCGACTGTCGCCCACCACAAATAAACTCCAAATGGTCACCTACCGTGGCAACGCCGGAAACAATCATGTCGCCGGTGGTAGATGTCAGCAAGACTTCGTTCCATTCGCTCTCAGTTATGCCATAAGCCCAGATTCGGCTTGTCCAGAAACCAGAAGCGTTTAGTGAATGGGCGGACTCGATAAAACACATGGAGTCGGTCTGTGGATCGTGCCGCACTGTCATGTGCCCGATAGTCCAATTCTTACTAAACTCTGTGATTGGCCACGCCCAGCTTCGGTCTGCCTCGATCTCGTCACCTTCACCGATGGATCGCGACGGCCCGGCAGTCGTGCACCCGTAAACCCATTTGTTGACCACATCAACTTGATAGGGGTTCTTGAATCCACTTTTCCAATGGGGCTGAATAACTACGGGCAATACATCGTTTCCCGTGCCTACTGTGACTTGCAAGTGGTTAGGTGTTAACAGGTAAAGTTTCCCATTCGCCGAAACCACGCCGAGAATGATCTCGCTAGGACTTGTTGAGTACGCCAGTCCAGACGGGTAGGCTTCTACGTTGGAAGGCTTTGCGGGATAAATCCTAATCCCAGGGCTCGTATCTCCCGGCCCGACGCAGCTAATCAAGACAGGGACGTTATTGAACAAATCAATGAACTCGGCATCTGGGGGCGGGTCGTTATCAAACGTGATCTTATCGTTACCTTCAACTTCCCCGTCTAGCCATGACGTTCTGATTGCGGTTCCCGTTAAATCTGCGGCAATAACTTGACCGTTATTTCCCGATCCTGCCAACAAGCGAAACCAAGGGCCATTCAAGTAATTTTTCCCAAGCGTATCCTGTCCGTCTACATATCGAGTGACCCAAACACCCCAAGCATTTTGTTTGCTTGTAGAGTCCATTGCCCCGAAATCAATTTTTACAAGATCACCAGTCGCTATGGTAATCGTTGTCACTTCACTGGGATTACCATACCCAACGGTCTCAATTCGTTCAGCAGTAACAAGGATTCCATAGGTGGTTCCCTGCATGTTGTTCGGACTGCCAACAACCACCGTTCCCGTTAGCGCTCCAAACCCGGTCGAATCAACAGGGATGGTGAAAGTGTTCGTCCCCGTTTTGGTAATAACAAAGACTCCGTTGATCGGAGTCCACGAGCCGGTTGCTCCGGAAAGCGTTACCCTTTGCCCTGTAACTAACCCGTGACTGTTCGACGTGATTGAAACCGGACTAGCATTCGTCGCCGCAGATACCGAAAGAGTTCCCGTGGTGACCGTAGGGCGCGCGGGCTCAGGCAACCCCAAAGAAGCGTGAGTGTAAGTTCCGCTCAGCCTTGAGACCTGAGGCTTTCGCGTAGCGTTGAGTGCCGCACTGAGCGATGCGCCATTGAATTTCACTTCTCCATCGCCCACCGAAAACAAGGTTCCATTATCATAGCCAATCACATTCCCTCTCAGCATTGACACGCGCGTGTCGTTCAATGCACAGAGAATAGGCAGACGATATCCGGTCTTCCCGGCCACCGTACCTGTGAAGGTGTAGGCTTGCGACATCTTCAGCGATGTGTTTGATGTGATTTCTTCGACTACGCAAAGAAAGGAACGATGGATCGTCCCGTCAACGATAAGCACAAATTGACCCAAGTGAAGTTCTGTCGTAAATAGCGTGCCCGTCCCAATAGCAACATTCGATCCTGACGTAAGCGCGATGGTTCCCGTCAACGCAGTATTAGCAACTGTCTCACTCAAGTCTTCCGAGCCGCCGTAGCATTCCCAGTAACTTTGCGAACCCTTTCCCCGTTTGAAAAGGTTCTGCATTCGATAGATAAAATCTCCCGTCTCACCAGACCGAGGACTGGAGGGGATGTACGGTGCGCCTATGATAGTACGTTCCAAATTAAGCTGACGCCTCCTGCTGAATTGTGCCTTGAATTGCATCGGCTAATCTGAACACTACATCAGATTCTGTCTCGCCCGGCAAACCAATATCCGTGACTGCATCGCCCGGCAGGGGCCATACGCAAGGCGTTGACAGGTTGCGGTTGCCGGATAGCCCAGCCGTAGCACTGTAGACCGCTCCCGGCTCGGTCACGCGAATTATCCCAGGTGACGGTACGTGGTAGTAGCCCAGCCGCTTATCATAAGTTTGAGAGAAAATATCTATCGTGGCGCAGTAAGAGTATTCCTTGCGGGAATCAGACGGATCGACCAACGATGAACTTGCCAAACAGGATTGCAGCACGTCTGCGGTTAACGCCCCGCCGCCATTAGCAAAAGTAATCTGCTTGACTTGGCGAGACAGTAGGAAGTCTTGGCCGTCCGCTGCGTACTCCTGAGCCAACTCGGATAGTACAATATCGAGCAGTGGTTCGGCTTGGTACTCACTATCGAGCAACGGGGTTTCACGTCCGCGATTGATTACATCAACGGCCCTTTCGATCCACTGTTTGATAGTTAAGCTCATTCCTGAATTCGCTTGATCTCCTCGTTGGAATACTCACGATACTGCTTAGCTTGTGCTGGGAAGTTATCGTCCCGAAACGCCATGCTGACACCTTCGCAGATTAACGCCTCTTCCAAAGAGTCGGATAAAAGCATGTTTCCGCTTGCCTGCACTGCTGCTCTCTGAGTTGCGGAATTGTAAGTACACACATCAGCAATCACATCAGGGCGTGTGTGTTCTACTCTGTCTCCATCAAAAGCAAAATGGTAGAGCGGATAGACGCGCCACGTTTCGGCGTTCAATCGGCGCACAAGAGCCAACGGTTTTTCGGTTAAAGTTGTTGCGTCCGCCGAATCTTTAATCGCACCCGGAATGCCGATGACTTTATCGCCCCCACTGTTAGTGGCCGGGAACGCAGCCCCAGAAACTACCACCGCCGTCTGTGAAATCAGCGGCTTGCGTAGGCTTTGGCGATTGGTGAAAGAGATAATCCCTGCGTACTTGCCTTCAGCCACAATGACCAAATCTTTTGCCAGTGTGTAAGTCCAATCCCCCGATTTGAAGTCAGTCTGAGATAGCGTGGTTTTTATGTAGGTTGCTTCCAAATCAGTAGGCAGTCCGCCCACAATTGCATTAAGGCGCAGACCGATCTCAACTACTAATTTCTGGTAAGGCACACTCATTAGGCGTCGATTGAAAAAGGCGCAACCCGTTCCGAATCGCGCGGGATCGTTAATGTCGCGATGTCACTTAAAAACTGAGGCTGCAACGTGGCGATTCGGACATCAAACGACATTCTCAGGTTAGCCCGCATCTCTTTATTTGCATCCTTATCATCCGACCACTTGCACGCTGGAAGAGCATCCCGACACGTTAACGCTACCCAATAATGATGATGATTGGAGAGAATCGGATCGTCATCTAAAGACGTGTCGGCCCCGCCGTAATTTCTAACGGTATGGGCTACGCGATACTGCACGCCATCTTGAGGGATTGGCAACACTTTGACGTATGTGGTTTGTTGCCCGCCCTTGCGGAAGAAAGCCATCCTTTGTGCGGTGTGCCTTAGGCCGTCAGGAGTCATCAACCACGACGCCGAATCGCGAAATAGATCCCAATTCTCAGCCATCTCAGAATAGTCGAAAAATTCTATCTGACGCTCGATCCAATTAGGATCGTCGGGAGCGTGAGTCACAACATCAATAATTCTGCCGATGTTCTGGCCGTTGAGGATGTATTCGCCTTGGCTCGGAGAGACGGTGAGAATCGTATTCAGGACAGCGTGAGCGCGTCCGGTACCGGAAGCTTGATTAAACGCGCTCTGAATATTGGCACTCAGGAGTTCTAAGAGATATTGACGTGAGGGCTGTTGCGGGCGCGGCTCAAGTAACTGAACCCTCATGCTCGTCAACATGTCTCTTAGTCGCATCCATTACTCCGCTGACTCTTTCGGCGGACGGCCCGGCCCTCGCTTGCCAGCTAACTCTTTGACCACGGCGGCAGCAATCTGCCCGATCAGCTCAGGGCTTGCACCTTGCGCGTTCTCATTAACACCCTGAGAAGCCAACTTGTCCATAATTCTCATCATCGCGTCAGAGTTCGCCACGTCTTGAGGCTGCATTTCCAACTGGGCCAACAGAACTCGTTCGGTGCCGCTGTAGACATATGGGAAGTTTTGCGTGTTGGTTGAGCGAAACAGGACATGCTTAGCGGCTAACGTCGTCTGCGCCCAACGCCTGAACTTCTGACAACTAATCCGCGCGGGTTCAGCAACTTTACCGTGCAGTGCGGATCGCCCGGCGGCCTTGTGGATCAATTCCTCAATGCGGCTTAAGACGATAGGTCGCTCAGGGAAGAAATCTGCGTTAAGAACCTGAGCTTGTCCCGGCTTGTCGCCGTCATACCACTCCATCCCCTGCAAGGCGGGAACCTCGACCACGCCACGATCCGCATTGTTACGCAGGATGCGCGCGATCTCATCGCCGGGGAAGAACTTTACGTTCTGATTTGCTTGAGCAAGATTAGAAACGATTGACGTGGGCTTGGTTGGGCTGATTCCAGCCGCTTCAGGGGTAATGCTCGACACGATCTTGACCGTGTTCTCTTCTGATCCCTCAGAGATAAATTGGATCGGATAGCCCTTCGTCCAAACCTCCAAAGGGATCAGTGTGGCGCGCGGAAGAAACCCGTGAATCGTTCGCCGGAAACAATTCGTCTCAATTTCAGTTCCACCTTGGGAATTCCATTGCGTCATCCAGTCTCGCTGCAAGACGTGATCGGCGTCTAGATCACTGCCAGCCATAAAAAGGTACCGCGTCTCTTCTCGTGATCGCCCCACGGCGCTAACCAGTTCCAGCCCTGCGGTTGGGTCAATCGGTCGAACGTATTCCTGTGCTTGCATAATTCTCCCTAAGTCGAAACGTACAGTCCTGAAGTGGAACGTTGCCACGCTGATTGATTAAACGTTTCTCCGGTCACGGTATTAAAGCGTTGGAAATGATAGCGGCCATGCCTGCGAGTAGTCGGATCGTCGCACCCAAGAATCCAACCGAATGATTTATTGAAATCCCTGCTCACCTGATCGGCCTCTTTCTGGCTCTCCTGTTCAATTCTTTGCGTCTGGACGTTCGCTTCAAAAGCAATCAGGGCTAGCTGTTCTTTGGATAGCGGCGCTTCCGGGTTGAAATGCTTCCCCTTGTCCCGCGTTCTGACCGCCTCAGCGATACGTTCTAAATCGCGGTAGTCGGGTTCTCGATAGTACCCCCAACAACGGCGATGCTGGTTGATCCGCTTCTCTTGTAATAGATAACCATTAAGTTCGAGTTTAACATCTCCGTCCCATGCCGTATCACAGCATTTCGGCTCTCCCGATAGCCCATGAAACTGATCGTGATCGGCAATTAAACTGCCATCGTCAAACACGTAAAAGTCGTCTGGTGGCTCGCCAAGGTCGGTATATTCCCCCGTGACCTTGTTGAATTGAAATCTGGTTGCTTGATGCGCCTCGTAGTAAGCCGCCTTCTCCAAGCGTCTTTCGAGTACCCACCGTGGCGGACTAACATAAAACCAAGACTCTCCGTCCTTGAACCGTCGTACCCAATAACGCTTGACTCTCTCGTCAACAACAACATCGTCAACATCTGGTGCCCATGTCAGCTTAACAACGGACTTGCCATTGCTGTTCAATCCGACGATTTGGTCAATCTGTTTCTGCCACCACTTAACATCCAGATAGGGCGGACGCATGTTTGGCGTCCACCGGTCTGAATTGTTTAGCGGATGCCAGCGGTTCATCTTACCCGGCTGCTCGAATGCCAATGACAAAAAAATCGATAAAGTTGCTCGCGGCGACCGTCACTGACGTAATCAGCGCAGCGGTGTTCTTCGCGGTCAATGGAAGCGCGGTGTGGGACACCGGCCCCATAACAGACTTAATCTCGCTGAGAAAATTGCTGGTGATTGTCTGAGTGTCAGCTGCGGTGCTCGCAGGCAGTCGCCAAATCTCGGCCCACAGAGAACCGGGTGCGCCTGATCCCAATGGAATGACAATACCTGTTGATACTATGCCTGTAATTGCGGCCATGTTGTTCTCCTTTTACACGTCATAACCGATGATTTCAATGGCGATAACTTCGCCGTCACCTAAAGCGCTGATAGAGGTAACAGTCACGACGTTACCGCTGATTGTGTACGAGACCGCCCCAATAACCTTCTGAGGTTTTCTCATGCGCGTAGTACACGTCCCCGTGTCACCATCTGCCGAGCCACCAGAACCTCCAGTGATAGACCATAACTCAGATTGTTCCGGCGATTTGCGACTTTCCGAACCGGACAGCGTAGTCAGATTTAAGGTGATTAACGTTGCGGCCATTTGAATTTCTCCCGCTGCCTAAGGCCAGCAACCCTAAAGTTGCCAGCCTTGACAGGAAACGAATTACGAATTGACGCTCACTTCCGTCTCGGTATTCGCAATCAACGCACGTTTGATAAACGCGCTCTCGATGGGTCGCAAGATGCCCATATTAAAGCAAATACCGAACGCTTGCTGGTAACTATCGCTCCCAGTACCGTTGCCCCCAAGCAACATCCTCCAATCTTGCTTATCCAGATTGAAAGTTCCCAGCGGCATTTCTTCGGCCATCACGAGGGTGTCGCCCATTGCGAGGTAGGCGCGATCCTCATCGCCGTCAGTAGAAGTAACGAACGTGGTGTCGCCGTCTTTGAACTTCTTGGCGATTCCCTGCGTCACTTCCAGCGGCTGAATAGCAAGATTCCAGCCCTGACGTTTGATGATGTCGTAGAAATTGTAAGTGCAGAAGCAGGTCAGCCCGTCTTCCGCGCCTTCGCTGTTATTGCGCATCCTCAGTGCCGTCTTTGCTCGACTAAAAGTTGTCGGAGTACAGAGGTTTCCGGCAAGGTCAATCGCTGATGAGTTCAGCTTGTTATCGTTCGCCGTGTTCAGTGTTTGCAGAATGCGAGACGCGTTGGAAACCAGCTGCGCTAGTCCGCGCGCCAATTTATTGAAGGAGTTCGGCCAGGTAACGTAGTCGCCAGATGACCACGATCCCCACAGCAGGTTAACCGTGCAGCTTGAAGCGCCTTCAGTCTCTACGAGACATTGGCCCCGAACCGCGCCAGTCGAAGGGTTAATGAAGTCGTAGTAGTTACCCTCCTTCAGACGGGCCGTGCCCTTGGTTTGCCCTGCCGTAGTAGCCGCCGAGGTCGTGCCGGACAAAGTCTGTCCAGTGCCCAACGTCGAGCCTGCGCCGCTGGTGACCGCCAGAGTTCCCGATCCGTCGCCTTGGCAGACGTACTCGATGCCTTTGGTGAAGACTTTGTAGTGGAGATCAATCAGATCGCCCAAAGTCTGCACTTTACTCTCTCCGCCTGAGTTCAGCATACGCATGGTCGCGCCGTTCATGATGATCGGTTGGGCCATGTAGGTTGGGAAAAGGTACATTGATCGACTAGTTGGTGAAGTGTAGGGATTGAAGGACGAATCACCTTCGATAAACCCTCCAATGCCACCCGGCATCTTCTTCCAGTGCGGAAGTCGAATACCTTTAGCCGTGATCTCCAAATTGCGAGAGATCGGTTTTAGCGCCTTGTAAGTCGGCGCATTCAATTCAAATAGCGTAGTTTCCTTCGTCAGAATCTCTACCTTCTGACGCACAAATTCAGTCACACTCTCTGTTGGTATTGCACCCATTTCTTCTCCCTATTGGGTCGCGTTTTGGCGCTGAATGTTCTGCCAGATATGCGCATTTGCTTCTGCGCTGTCAGCTCTCATACCTTGAGGTAATGGAGACTGAGGCCGATCATTCACACCGCCTTCAGGTATTACGCGCCCTGCGCCTGCCTGCGCGAGTCTCTTGTCTTGTTCCGCTGCTTTAGCGACTTTCTGCGCCCCTCGTTTAAGGGCCATCGCCAACGCGATCTGTCCCGCCTTGGTAATCACTTGCTGTTCAGGGCCGTATGCCGCCGCCGCCGCATTCTCGGCGTCCGCTCCACGTCCACTCAGTTCATACGCTTTCTGGTTACGTAGATTTGTGGTCACGGTATTCAGCGCGGCATTAAACCCGTTCAGTTCAACTCCCAAAGCTTTCATCGTGGCGGGATTCGCTTCGCCATAAAGCAGACTAGTGAGCGCCATGTCGATGACTCCAAATTCGACTTCATCGGTAGCGGCGTCACCAAACGAGACTTGCTCTCGCAGTGAAGTCATCACAGCGCTACGACCGGAAACTCGATGTGATTCCAGAAACGTCTCTTGTTCGCTCGCTACAACAGCCCGATCTCGTTCCGCAATTCGCGCTTCGAGTTCTTTCTGCGCTTCAGCTTCGGACGCTTCCTTCGCATCACGCGCAAGTTTCTCTTGACGTTCTTTGAGAATGAAATTACGGGCATCCTCTTCCATTGCCCATAGTGCGGTGCGCATGGAAGCGGGATATTGTTTGTAGGCGTCTTGGAGTTCGTCTGGAATCGCCTTGAGTTCTTCGGCGGTAATCGCGTTACCCGATTGCGCCAGTAACGTGTCTATGTTCTTGTAGTCTTGATAACGATCCGGATTCAACCCCAACTGTCGAAACACGTCCCTCAGCACGGTTTCAGGCTCATTCCGTCCGGGAATCATTCGGGTATTCCCCTGTTCATCCAGAAGCGGAAGGTACATGAGATCGTGCGTGTGCTGCTCGATGAATCCCGCTTGCTTTTTGCGCATCTCTTCCAGCCACGGAGTCGTGGTGTAGAGCGGCGCATAGCTTCGCGGGTCGAGTAACGGTTGTTTGGTTTGCGGATCAACTTGTGGAGTAAAAAGCTTATCGTGCAGATCAAGCCGACTTGTCAACATCTCAACCGCCCCACGTTCAAGCAGCGGTTTGTATGCCAACAAGGGCTTCGATTCTTTGACTACAGGAGCTAAGGCACGTAACTGATTTCGCTGACTGACCAGTATCTCGTCTTTGTTTTGCGCGGTCGTGAGATCGTCGTCGGCTTCGGGTATGGACGCGAGAATCTCATCAACACTTGGAGCACTTGGCAGTACGGTCTGCCCACCGGCGTCAGGAGAAGAAATGGCCGTTTGGCCTGCCGCTTCGGAAGGTGTTGACCCTTCGGTCGTTGCGATAGCCGTTGAAGCACCAGCATCGCCACCTGTTCCACCCCCGCCTTCGGGAGCGTCGTTTTCATAAACATAAAGCAGATTGATTAGTGCGGGGTTGAGATTAAATGGAAATTTCATCAAGGTTCCTTAAAAGAAAAAGCTGCCAACAGAAACCTCTCAAAGGATTCCATTGACAGTGCGGTTCGACTACAGAGATCGACTGCGCTACTGCGCTTTCTTTTGTTCTTGCTCGGCCAGCTCAGCACGAATTCTCTTGAGCATGGCCATTGAACGCCCGAATTCTGTCATAAGATAATCTACATTAGCAAGTAAATTCTTTTTTGGTGCTGACCGTTGAATCTTAAATCGCTCCGTTTGGCCGTTAAATTCCAGCTCGAATTCATCGAGAGCATAGTCGTTTGGCGTCACAAATATGAGGTCGCCTTGTTGGGATTGTTGTAGGGCGATCGCTTCTGAGGGTAACTCTAGTGCCCACCCTTTAGACTTGAGCGATTCGTAATTTACCAAAGCCATAACCGCGCGCGCTGGGCGATGGTTGTATTTAAGAGCAAAAAGAGCCTTGGCTGTCTCAAACCCTGCTGGGCTTAATTCCACTCCGTTCATGCCGCCATCTCCATAACCGCGTGCGCATCGTTCCACGTCTTACGATCTTCTGATGAGCATTGTGCCATGCAAGGAAGACAGGTTTGAGACGTATCCCCATCCTTTCTCTTTACAATAATCAGTAGGCCCACACGATGCCGTTAAATATCTGTCAGGACACAGAAACCGAAGACCGCATTCGCGGCAGACATGCTCCAAATGGAAATTAGGCGCAATCCCCTGCCGCCGCTTGGCAGCAGACTCCACGGTTGACGGGCTTATCGCACTCACGCGGCCTTCGCTTTCTGGCTCGCTTGAATCCTGGTCGCTTTCAAGTTCGCCTCGCGCTCCTTCGCCCTGTCTGCTCGCTCTTTTTCAGCCTCAGACGCTTCGTGTTGTCTCTGTGCTTCATTATCAGCGACGGTTAATTGCTGGTTGGGATCAATCTGCGGCGGTTGTTCTGGTGGTTGGTTTTGTTGCGCATATTGCTGTCCGACTTGTCCCGCTATTTGCCCCGGCAACGCTCCTGCCAACTGCGTCTGCCCTTGCTGATAAGCCATCATACTTTGCGCTAGTCCCATTGCCTTGAAATGTAATTGAATTAGCTGGGCCACGGCCAACCTTAATACCATCGGAGCCTCTTGCGCGTCATCGGAATCTAACCAATCTCTCAACCATTGAATCTTAGCTTCGTGGCCCGGCTCGGCAATGAACGTAGGGCTCGGCCCTAACTCTGGCTGACCGGTCTGTTGATTAAGTGACGGCGCGACTATCGGCGGAGTGAGCTGTCCAACGAGAGCCATCGGATCGTTCGACATTCCCGCCAAGGACTGCATCTGCCGTAGCCGTCTAAAACAAATCCCGCGCGCGACATTCCGCGGCTCGTCAGGACTGTCAATATCGAAAGTCTTTTCAATATCTGCCAGCCGTTCTGGGGTAAGATAGTTCGGCACGGCTACCAAAGCGGTCAACACAGTTCCAAAGATCGTATAGTCCTGACGCTTGAGATAGGAATTACGCGGCAGATAAGAATCCTTGACGACTTCATATCGCAGCAACACATCTAGGTCGGTGCCGTTAATGAACTTGCCGGTGTTTTGGGTGTACTTACCCCCAAGCGGGAAGTAGCGTTCCACGGGAAACATCTTGGGGTAGAGTTTGCCGAGCTTGCGAATAATATCTTCCCGAATCTCACCTTTAATCGAGAGCGGCGGGAGAAACAAGCCATCAGTAATTGATTGGGTAATACTCGCACCTGTAGCCGTCTCGTTGTTAATTCCGGGCAGCCCTCCCGTCATATTCAGGGCATGAGAAGCCTTCTGAGCATATTCTTCTAGTCTGCGATAGGTATATTCCGCAAACTGTCCTGAAGCGTTGCCCGGTTGAAACAACGGGGCTACGGCGTCAGTAATCTTCCACCCTTCAGGAAGGTTCTGCTTTAGAATTGGGACGTTCTTCGACGGCATTCCTACGTACCGACCCTTCGCTTCTTCGCCTAAAATCCCCGACAGAATTCCCATTGCCGGCGTGCCTTGAGTCCTCCAAAAAGTATGGAGTTGCTGATCGTCCGCATTAAGTCTCTTTTGAACCTCAACTAAATCTTGCTGCCCTCGACCTACGCCAGTCCCAAGCTTTGAATACCACGCTCCCTGTGAAGTGTAATCCCGGTGATCCTCAACACCTAGAAACATCAGCATTGAATAGTCGTTTAGGCCGAGCGTGCAGATACGCGCACCCTTAAAGAAATCACCTAGCCGTACGCCAGAAGGAACTTCGTCTCCTGATACTGTTCTGATTGGTCTGGGAAGAATAATATCCCCATACTGATTTGGCGACCACCAGTTTTCATGAGTAGTAACCGGTTCCTTATAAAGATTCGGTCGGCGGCCCGTCGAGGCTGCGCTATGTCCCGCCATTGCTTGCCCTGCGTAGGCCATCCGATCAATCACGTCTAACCCCATATTCGATCCGGGGTTGCCGGGAATTGCCACGTTGCCAAATAGCTGGCGAATCGCCGTCATAGTGGTGCGTTTTTCAATGATGGCCCACTCTGAATCCTGCAAGGTTCCGTGAAGATCGAATCGCGTCGCTGGTAGCAATTCAAGGCTGAGTGCGATATCGGGAAGCATCACAGCTTCGCGACCGATCCTCGTGGGGATCATGTTTGAGGCTGTTTCAACTCGCGCATCCCCTCCGCATTTTGGACACTGATAGCCACCGCCCTCTTCATCTGGCATTGCTTTGAAGTCTGCTTCCGCGCCTTGAAATGGACAATCGCCGCACGTGCCATACCCAGGGCCAATCTTTACTTCTTTATTAGCAAATATCTCTCGGTAAGTTTGGATGGGCTGAGAAGGGTCTGGTTTCAACCTCCACACATACGAACCGTAACAATTCCCTTGCAAGCATTCCTGAATTGAGATAGTGGAAGTCCAAAACTTCGGCTCATAATGATCTGCGACAACAGTCATTGCCTCTGCCGCTTCGTAAGCTTCGTCTTTTTCAATCCCCGGCTTAACTAAAACATCGGGATTTGAAGTCAGCCACTTTTCAATCTGCGCCGTTAAGTGCCACTGCATAATTGAAAGCGCGCGCCGCTCTTCAGTGTTCGGGTTTTGAACTCGATAGGGCAACCAGCGTCCCGGTGTCCAAGGTGAGGGGGTAACAAAGTGCTTCCCTGACTGGAAATTGGAAACCATCTCACCAGCAAGGATGATCTCTCGCCAGCTCTGCTGATCAAGATCGCGGTGGTGTAGATGCAATTCTCGGAAAGCTTCTTGAAGGGTTCCTGTTATATTGGGAGATTTTTCGCCCGCCTTCAGAAGCGGGGCCATATCCGCGAAGTTGCGGCCGTCATGGGCAGGAAAGGGGGTTGATTGGATCACGATACACTTTGCGACTCTTCAGCGGTTTCTATCTCCGCAGCCCGTAGGTCAGCCATCGTCATCCCAGTAGCCGCTTTTACCTCGCGCTCGATATCAGCGTCGGTGTAGGTAGCCCCTTCAGCAATTAGCCTTAGCCCCTCATCTCGGATCGCCTGAGCCTTGCCGACATCATCGGGTGAAAATCGAGAAACAGGATCAGGCCGCGGCTCTAGCTCGCGCGTAATTTCCGCTCGCGTTGGCACGGGCAATGTCTGAGCGCGCCTCAAGAGCATATTGGCCTGCCAGCGTTCCGTCCTTCGGTTTTCGGCACGCTCCTCTGTTAGTTGCTTTTCGAGATCAGTTATACGACTACAGAGATGTTCATATTCCGCCCGCCATATCCACATATATCCTCGCCCTGCCCAACGTCCGTGCAGTCTAGAACGTGCTATGTTAGCTTTCTGATCAGTCCATTCAAGATTATCGACTCGGTTGTCTGATCCTATTCCGTTTAGATGCCCAACAACAGGCAGCCTCTCAGGATTGGGCAAAAACGCTTCCGCAGCAGCACGATGTACGTAGCAAAGTCGCGACCTGCGGTTCTTCCACAGACCGACGCTTCTGTAGTCACTGTCTGGTCTGGGTCTGGATTGAATCGGAATAAGCACATCATGGTATTCTGCGGGACTACGAACCCGCGCGCGCCGTGTCTGCCGACGTACGCGCTTCCTGATATTTCCAAACGTAGAGACTTCATAAAGCGATCCGTGGATGCTTGCCCAGAATTCTATTTGACTTGATTGCCACTCGCGTAGCAATATCAACGCCATCATCGCGTTTCTCCTTCAAATGTCTAACGTGATGCGGGCGGCAACCGTCTCAAGCGGTTAGTCGCCCAATTTATTCCGGCACCGCACCAGCGGTCTTGCGCGGGTCTGTCTGCGTGGTTTGGGCCAAACCCGCCACCGTAGATGCGGCCTGAATGGTCGTGGTCGTGTAGTCGCCAGTGTTCGCGCCCAGGTCGAGACCTTGATTGATTCGCGCCCGCATGTTCAGGTTCTCGGCGTGAGTTGACGCTGGGCCGAACGCCGTGACCGCTGCTTCCATCGTGGCAAGTGTCTTGCCCCCGCCAACATCACCATCTACCAAGAATCCAGTTTCCTTTGCGCGAAACAGGGACTCACCTGCTAGTTGACTTGCTCGAATGAGATCGGAGTGGATATAGATACCCTCGCTTTCTGTTATTCAACCGAGACATGCCCGTGTCGGTTTACAATGTTGCTTATTTGACGCCATCCGCGATCATGTACTTGTCCGATTTCCTTGTACGACTGACCTAGTGACGCCTGACATCCCTCACCGCGTCGGCTGTTAACTTGACATAGCCTTTTCGCTTTGTGCTTAGCACCCCTGATGCCTTTGCGTGGCTAGCGTTGCCGCTTCTTGTTTGCCACTCTAGGTTATCAACTCTATTGTCCGAATTCAGCGTCGTCTTATGGTTCACTTCTGGCAATCTCGCCGTATTCGCAATGAACGCTTTGGCCACTACCCGATGCGAGAAAAAACAGCGCCTTACGCCGTTCACTCGTAAATAAACCCGAAGATATCCCTGCCATGAGGGTTGCTGGTTAAGAATCTTAGGCTGAGCGCCGATTTCCCACAAATGCTTCGCTCCGTGCCCTATCTTGCGCGTCCAATAACTTCGTACCCTTCCGAAACTTGAAACATCGTAGCCCTCAAATTCAGTCTTACGCCAAAATTCAACTTGGCTTTTTTGCCAATCTGATAGTAGTATCAACGCCATCATCGCGTTTCTCCTTCAAATGTCTAACGTGATGCGGGCGGCAACCGTCTCAAGCGGTTAGTCGCCCAATCTTTGTTACGAGTTGAGTGCTTCGTTGATCCTCACAGCGGTTGCGGGGCCAATACCTTCGATGTGCGTCACGTCGCCAGCGTTCCGCAATTGGGCGTAGGTTGAAATACCCGCCGCGTTTAATGCGGCAACGCCGGGGAAGTCGTCAGGTAGCTTGCCTTGTTTCGGCGCGACGGCAACCGTTTTGGCGTCCGCTGGCTTCTCCGGCACGTCATCATTCTTTTTTGGCGGCTCATTCTTGATCTCCCTAGCCTTCGCCTCGAATTCCTGAAGCCCTTCGATCCCGCCTTCCGTCCCTGCAAGCACGCATTTCGCGGTCTCTTGAAGTTTGAAACGGTAATCTTCCGGCAGATCGCCGTAAGCCCGACCGTCGCCAACTGATTCCCATGCCTTAACCGCTAACTCGTTAGGTGTCATTTCTGCCCTCCATCGTGTGAACGCCTGACCGTTGCCATAGCGTTTTCAAGTTGTTGAAATTGCTGTTCAGTGCCGCCCTTGTCTGGATGGTAATTCTTTACTGCCGCCTTGTAAACACTTTCCGCAAAAGCCGGGGTTTGAAGAATGGAATTCGCAACGTGCGGAACGTGACCCATGTTCGCAGCTTTCGCGATGAATTCAGCGAGTCCGATTAGCTTATCGTCAACAGACTTAGGTGGGCGCTCGAACAATTCCCGCGCCTTTACCTCAAACGCTTCCAGTCCTGCAATATCCGCGGTTCGACCTGCGACCACCTCGCGAGCGATATTTAGAAGTCTGAATCGGTAGTCCTCGTGCAAGTCCTTGAACGTACGCCCATCGCTGATCGCATTCCAAGTATCGACAGCTAGTTGAAGTGGTTGGATTTGATTAGACACGTTTGTATTTTGGCTGATAGGGCTTCTTAAGATTGCCGTCAGAGTGTGGGCCAACCGGCGGGACTCCGGGTTTACGATGCGCGTTGAATGTCATAGCCGCGAATTTCTTTGCTGTAGCAAGCGGCTTACCGCGTTGCAGATAGGATTGTTTGATCTTCTCGTATTGAATCGGCATCTCGTTCCGCGCTCCGACCGGAGCATGTTTCATTCCTCAACCGTAGTCCTTACCGTCGTCAGGGTGATCGTGGCAGATGCCGTTATCGTGACAATGCGAGCCTTTCATTTTCATACGTTCACCGGCAACCCGGCCAGTGCGTGAACCATCGACATCGGGTTCTGATTCTGCATCGGCGAGTCAAACATCTTCTGCGGCTTGGGCTTGTTTACGGCTTGAAGTCCTCTACCAACTAACGCGCCTGCGAGATCACCGTAACCACTCTGCCCGCCCGATTGCGGAAATTGAACTTGTGGCAATTGCATCCACGGGTATCCACCCTGAACTGGTTGCTGTAAATCGTTCACGATTGACTCTCCCGCAACTCTGCTCGCTTGATAAATAATGGCGGATGCGTCTCGGTAAGTACAATCCGCTATCGCTCGAATCGATTCCGCGATAATTGTGTTCTCCGATGCTCAACCTTTATAACGCCCCTTGCATCGAAGAAATACAGCTTGTCATCGTCGTCAGGTATTGAACTGTGCATTCCCTTGCTTCCGGTTATAACGAAACAGTCGTTCGACTTCAGTCCGAATAATACTCTGCCGTTCGGCGTCGGAGAGCTTGGCGAACCACCGCTGAAAGTTTATCGACCCACGGCCCGGCCCATGACGCCGCGGATCGCCGGATGGATACAAGAGAACTGTGGTTTTACGCGCTCTGCGTTGTCTCAATTGTTCTCGCCCCCATCGCGATATTCTTTGACAACACTCGCACCAGTCGCCGTCATGTTGGTGGGCATAAATGGGATGTCGTGCTGCAGCATCGCATCAAACACCCGCGCGAACGCGACCACCTGAACCCCATCACTAGACTTCTGGCTCAATTCGTTTGCAACATTAAACGCCTTGCGGACTTTCTCTTCCTGCATTAATTTCGCCTTTCGTAAGCATCTCGGTAGAGCGGTGACTGCATACAAATCGAGTGAAGTTCTTCCCGACTCAACTCTTCAGCCGTGCGGCATAGAGTAAAGTTTTGCGATACGGATTGCGCGTTGATCGTGAACGATGGAACGTGAATTACTCCATCTTCGTCTACTTCGCATCGAATTTCAGTATAATTATCGTTCACGTTGCGCATGATAACCCTCGCGGTTATGTTAGTAAAGTAAATTCGGCGATGATGAAGGCTCAGACGGCGCAGCCATTAACGCAGGTGCTAAGTCTTTAATCTTCCGAACAGGTTTCGGCGTCATCTTAACTGCAAAAGTCTTAGCTGCTTTAATCTGCTCGGCTTTTTGCTTGTCACTCAGTTTTGCGTAATCAGGATTGGCAACAACACTGTCTATCGCCTCACGAATAGCCTTGTTCTCTACTTCACGGCGATCCTGAAACTCAGCTAGAGATTCATCCTTGGATTTCTTTGCGCCGTCTAACCAGACACCTAGCCGTTGAACCTCAGAACTTCCCTTTGAAGGTTTGGGGAATACATCGCTAACCGGAATTGTTTCACGTAATCCGGGAACGCCTTCCTTAACCACATCGCTAAAGGTTTTCTGTTGCCGCTTAACAGTTTCTTGCGAACTGAAAGGATTAAGAGCATTAACTAACGATCCGTCTGGGCCATAATCGGTTGCGCGCGCAGCCCACTGCCCCGCTCCCGGCTCCAAGCCCTTCACCTGTTCTCCCGCCGTAACCCCTAATGGCTGCTTGAACGCCCGAACGCCTTCAATAAACGGCTGAACAAAGGGAACCTCTTTTGCTAGTCCCGTCACGGCAGCTTTGCCGCCTTCTTCTATAGCTTCCGCTTTGGTTTTTTCTTTTGCCCGCATGGAGTCAAATACCCGTCTCAGGGTCGCTCCAAACTGCGCCGCTTCCAGTAAGGGAATATGGCCCATCCAACGAGGAATGTTAACACCCAAAAACCTCATTCCTCCGGCTTTAACATCCCCCGGTTCGCGTTTACCCGGTTGATAATAACCCCCAAACTGATCGGGCTTCAGCATTCCCCAGAGAACAAAAGCACTGCCGATTGTCCCTTTTTTCAACATGCGGGCAATGCGATCCTTCTGTTCTGGCTCTAGCTCATTCAAGGCGTCGGGCATCTTCTCTCCCAAACTTCGCAAGAAAGATGACTTGCTCTCAGTGAAGAACGGCTTAACTTTACCGCTTATTCCTCGGGCGGCAACTTCGCCTAATCCGGCTGGTAGTCCTCCGATGTTCTGCGCGGTTTCAGTAGCAAAGTTTACCGGAACGCGAGTAATGGGAAACTCAAATCTCGCAATCCTGCTTAATGCCCGATTGATTCGATAGTCACTATGAGCCAATCCTTGCACGGCTCGATTGAACGCCTCACTGAGAGGGTTGGGTTGCTGGAGAATCGCCCTTTGAGCGTCCACGTAAGCCTCTCCCGCGATACCCATCTGCACCGCTGGATCGTTAGTGTCACGACCTTGTTGTTTCGCAAACTCTAGCCGTTTCTCGAATGAGCGAAAGAACTCTGCTCGCTTCGGAATTGTCTTAACCGCCGCATGGTAGTGGCCGGGACGATCTGTAATATCCGCGTACCGTTCGTAGCCTTGCTTACCTTTACCCGGAATCAACGAACGCGATTCCGTGTCGCCATAAAACTCGTCACCTTTACCGTAAAGTAGGGATAATAAATCTTCACCGCCTTTTAGGTGGGCCAACATGTCTTTGAAAGACTGACTTTGCCACAGCTGCGAAACGGCTTTGGTTTCAGCCGACAAGTTTAGTGGCCCTTCACGCGGCCCCGTGAACGCCTGACCCAACCCCGGCACTTTACTCAGCACGCTTCCCGCCAACTCTTCAGCGGGGGTAGAGATCATTCGCGCGGTCGCGGCACTCGTTAGCTTGCCGAACGTTTGGGGATACGTTAGCACCGCGAATCGTTTCCATCTCACCAGAAGATCGCCAACCGTTTTCGGTTTGGCTAGATCAAGGTCGTGTTGGTATTGCTTACGGAGCGATGCTACTCGACCCTGAATGTCGTTAAGTTCTTTGTTGTAGACAATTGGT
>Ga0247674_1000034_pt1 | contig 21638 bp, 42 predicted proteins | sample CNK15_metaG_FD_183044 | JGI IMG/M metagenome (GOLD analysis project Ga0247674, IMG submission 183044) | Soil microbial communities from Purdue University Martell Research Forest, Indiana, United States - CNK15 | ecosystem: Environmental > Terrestrial > Soil > Temperate forest > Bulk soil...
GGCCGGCGCTGGGGCCAGTAGTCGATGACCTCTGCCATTCTGAGGTGTCCTCACTCTCGTGTTACCGTCTGACGGGTCTGGATATGCTGGTGTCGGGAGTGTGTGGGCAGTGAATATGCCCACGGCACTTGACCGAACAGCCATGCTATCGTATCACGTAGGTCTGCAATTGATCAACATGCCGCAAAAGGGTGCAGAGGCGGCAGGTGGATGGACGACGGCTAACCACTCCCATTTCTGGCACATGGTGTAGGTGGTTGACAATCTGTTGAATCGCCGGCGATAAAGATTGTTCTGGATTGTTCCGTCCTTTTCTGGGGTGATTTGGAGGGGGTCGGGGATGATTGTCCGGGAGAGGTTTGTCCCCACGGGTGGATTGTTCTGTTGTGTTCCGTTGTGTTCTGCGGTGCTATGTCCGAAAAGGATTGTTCCGCGGGAGTTTGAGGAGCGAGATAGGTGGGGTGTAGACGGGGAGCGTTGTTTCATTGTTCCCGATCTTGTTCTGAGTGCATTGTTCCGATCTTGTTCTGACACGTTTCCGCAGCGTAGGGGACAAGTTACCGGCGAGTTGTTCTGCGTTGTTCTGATCCTGTTCTGCCTCGCGCGTATGCGTCACGCGTACACACCATGCACGCATTCCGAAGGAATGCTAGTGCATGGGTGTGTAGCGATGCAGTGACGCTCTGGTGGGCGGTAACCGCAAGACGGGTGATAGTGTTCGAACAGAACTGTACCAGGGCGCCCTCGCTATGCTGAGGATCCCCAGACCCTCAACCTCAGCTAGGAGCCCAGACTACCCGGCTAACCGAGATCCGGTTAACCCACCAACCAACCAACCGACCAACCAACCGGCCGGAGATGCGCCGCTGGCCGGGAAGCCGTCGCACACCTACACGAGAGGTCCCACCATGAGTCGCCCCTTCGACCCCGCCACCCACACGAGGCTCCGCAAGTACCAGATCCACTCCGCACCCAACGGCTGGTGGGCCCGTGTACCGTATGGCACCTACCGGTGGTTCGAGACGTGGGACCTGGCCGTCCTGTGGCTCGTGACCAAGCACGAGGAGCGCCGCATACAGGCGGAGAAGAGAGCGCGTCGCGAGCAGAGCGAGAGCGCGACTCACGCTTAGCCTGCCTGTTTAGGAGCGCTAGGAGAGCGTCACAGGCTCTTGATAGTGCGAGTGCGCGTGTACTCTCACTCAACTAGCGATCAAGCCCCTGAGAGCGCGTGAGGAGTTTCCGGGTGAGCAGAGCCGACGAGAGGCATGTAGGCCTGCCGGCCCCGTGTGTATGCTGCGGCATAGAGGGTCGCATCATGGCTCGGGGCCTACGGGAAGCCTGCTATTCCAAGTGGCGGCGATGGGGCAGACTGCATCTGTTCCCGCCGTCTCGTCGGCCCGGCACGTACGTACCGGAGATGCCCGCCATCCTGCGACGGGCTAAGGCCTACGAGGAATTGACGACGGGCCCGGGTAGACTGGGGCGCGCCCGAGCGTGTATCGTTCTCGGTATCAGTACCCGCACGGCCTACAGATACGAGGCCTGGATCCGAGCACAGAAGGGGGAGACGAGTGGAGGGGGTGAAGATCACCCAGGACAGGTCGGGTAAGCTCCGCTACCACTGGCCGTGGGACATGTGGTCGTCGGGCGTGGAGCGGAAGTTCGTGGGTGAGAACTACGGCAGGACCCCGCAGCAGATGGTGAACATGTGGCGCACGTGGGGTCCGAAGAACAGCAAGACGGTCCACTCGTACGTTGGGTGTGGTACAGATGGTGTCCCGTACGCTCTGCTGTCCATGGAGCCGCTGGACGAGAGCCACGACCGTCTCGACTGTGACCGATGCGGGGACGAGCGGAAGATGACAAGCCGGCGGAGTACAGACCGCTGGGGCAGGGAGTGAGGATGAGCAAGTGGTGCGAGGACCCGCTATGCACGCGGGAGCACTACGTAGGGCAGGGGACGTGCCACACAGCCTGCACGGATCAGATGTGCCCGACCTACCGGGCGATGATCCCGCACGTTAGCGACGAGGCCCACCGTCTGATGTTGCATGAGCTGGACCGCATCGAACGACAGCCGGAGCCGTCGACTCCGCGGAGCCTGATCCTGCGGGCCGAGGACATGAGGCGCGAGAGGTGGATCCGTGTCTTGCGCACCGTGTCCCTCTGGTCGTTCGTCGTTGGCTTCCTGGCCTGGAGCGTGACCATCGTGTTGGTTTTCATGGGGTGGGAGTGATGGTGCGGTTCCACTTCGAGAAGTTGGCCCGCAGGTGGTGCGGGGACGGGTTGCCTCATCTGCCCCACATCAAGTATGATGGAGCATGTCTGAGGCGGTTCTTTTGTCCAGGATGGAGTGAGGACGATGGGTAAGGTACGTAAGGGTGGCCGCAGAGGTGGCGAGCGGGGCATGACCACGACGCCCTCCCACGCGGGTAAGGTCATACTGTGCGAGAACTGTGGCCGCGTGGGTGAGCACCGCAGCACCAGTGAGGTCCGCCGTTGCTACGGGCGGGGCGTGACGCTGGGCCGTGACTTCCGGTGGGTGAAGCCGTGAGCGACTACCTGGTGGCCTTCCTGGTGCTGGGCCTGTTCTGCCTGATAGCCTCTCGTGGGGAGCAGGTCCAGCGCTGGATGCGGGAGCGGGAGTTGACGCGCCACACCTGCCCGACGCGTTGCCGGGAGTCGATCCGCTGCCGGTGCGGGTGCGAGGGGTTCGTGAACCCGGCCCTCCAGCAGGACGCATGCGCGGTGTGTGGCACGGAAATCGTGTACGATTACGAGGACGACACACACGAGATGCCCGCCCCGTCAGGACAGACGTCCTGGGGATGGGAGCGGGAACGAGAGGAGAGGCTGAGGCTCCGTGACGAGTGAGGACGAGCGGGAGAGGTTGGGCCCGACGGGGAACAAGTGGGGAGACCTGCCCGAAGGGGCAGGCCCGACCTACTGTGTGAACGACACGGACGGGGACGGGAACTGTGCGGCCTGTGCCCGCAACCCTCAGGCACCGTGCCGCGTGCCGAGGAAGTCGGCCCCGAGCAACCAGACCCACGCCGAGTGGGCGCGGGAATACTGGAAGCGGTACGACGAGGCGAGCGACGAGAGGCCCGCTCCCACCTTCCCGCCGGCACCCGACGTATTCGAGAGTGGGCGACGGGCCGGGGAGAGCAGGCCTCAGGCCAAGAGCCGTATCTATGCGGACTTCCTGAAGTGGGCGACCGAGAAGCCGGTCCGCCGCAGGCTGCCCGAGGACGTGTTGGAGGCTGGGATGTACGAGACCTATCGTCTGCCCGAGCAGTACGCGACCATGCCCAAGGAGTACGTACAGGGCTATCACGGCGGGGGCAGGCCGTACAACACCCACAACGCGTTCCACTTCACCATGCGGTACGGCATGGGTAATCAGCCGCCGAGCTGGAAGCGGGTCTGGCTGGGTGTGTTCGCCGACACCCCCCGTCGCATGGCCGAGGTCGAGGCACAACAGAGAGCGGTACGTGGATCCCTCCGCCTCTTGTCACTGGGCGCTCTGGGTGATACGCTCTCTGTGTCAGACCGACCGAGAAGTGAGGAGGCCCGAATGTCGATGTCCGCTCAGGGCGACGGGGAACACCAGGAGGTGGGCGTCCCCGGGGCAGAGAACCCGGAGGAGCCGCCCATGGAGGGTGAGCCGGTAGAGCCGCCGCCTGCTCCCGAACCGCCGAAGCCGCCGGCCGACCCGGAGCCTCCGGTAGACCTGCCGGGCTAACAGGCACGGGCAACAAACCAGGGGGCGGTCTAGCTACCTAGGCGGTAGGAGCTAGGCTGCCCCCTACTCGTGGGAACAGAAGGGAAGGTGTACGGCCATGCGCTGTAAGGAACATGGGAAGGTCATCTATACGGCGGAGATCACGGCACAGCTGGCCTGTGTGAAGGCCGCGCTGGAGGGGGACACGGGTCTGTCGTGGTACTACAGCCGGGAGTGTGGAGTGTGGCACCTGACCAGCACGGCCAAGCGAGGGAAGACGGGTAAGAGGGTCAAGTGGGTGGAAGGATTCGAGAGTGAGCCGACCGACGGTAAGTGTGCCGCTGCCTGAGAGCGCGGAGAGCAAGGCCCCTGAGCTGGGCTGGCGAGTGACGTACGGACGCAAGATCGGGCAGCGCACCATAGAGGCTGGTGTGGTTCTGGCATTCGAGCCAGACACCACGCTAGCCTCGGCCGCGTTCGAGAAGAAGTGCCTGGAGTACATGGCTAACGTGGACTCCCGGGTGAACGTGCCGGGTACGCTCGTCTCCATGGAGGCGCGGACGGGTAAGTACGTGGCAGCGAACTGGGGTCCTCGTGAGAGGTAGACTCCAGCGCAAGGACCTGCCCTCGACGGTCGTGGTGGCCATGGTCAAGGTGTACGGCTTCAGGACATGGGAGATCCTGTGCGAGGCCTACCCTTACAAGGTGGTCTACCGAGCGATGGAGCGGGACACCGACCGGGGGTACCTCAACTACGGCACGAGCCAGGCTCGGTGCTGGGTTGAACCGAAGGGCGATGCTCTGATAAGCTCCGAGCGCAACAAGGTCATCTGTTGAGAGGGTGAGGACTCACAGTGAGGATGAAGAAAGTGTCCCTAGAACGACCTGAGCGTCCGTCAGGACGTCTCCCGAAGCTCACGAAGAGGGAACAGCAGGTACTCGCCGGCGTAGCCCTAGGGCTCACCAACAGGGCGATCGGCAGGGACCTCGGCGTCTCCGAGCACACGGTCAAGACCTACGTGGCCAGTCTGCTCAAGAAGTCCAAGACCCCCGCCCGCGGGCCTCTCGTCTCGTGGGGATTCCGCAACGGCCTCCTTCAGGATGTGCGTCGGGAGGAGCGGGAGATCGAGCCGTTCACCGAGGCCGAGGCCGAGATGGTGGCGTGGGTTGTCTGGGGCCTGACCAACCGGGAGATCGGGAACAAGGTCAACCTGGCCGAGGACACGGTGAAGACCCACCTCCACCGCGCGTTCAAGAAGGTCGGGGCCAAGACCCGTGCCCACCTGATCACGATCTCGTGGCACCACAAGTTGGTTCCCGACGAACTGTGGGAGGCCTGATGACCATCGGCATTGACTTCGATGGTGTGGTCCACGGATACAGCCGTGGCTGGCAGCGCGGAAGAATCTACGACCCGCCTGTGCCGGGAGCCCTCCGGGGTATCCGCGAGGTCATGGAGGTGGAGCCGGCTTTCATCTTCACGGCTCGTGACGACCTCGCGAGCGTGAGGGACTGGCTGATCAGCTACGCTATCCCCGCCATCACCCAGACCCAGTGGGAGATGGAGCAGGAGCCGGGGGCCAAGCCGGAGCGGTTCTGGAACGACCAGAGCCGCGTCCTCGTGACGAACCAGAAACTGCCCGCGCGGAAGTACCTGGACGACCGAGGCGTGACGTTCACCACCGAGGGTGGATGGGAGCGCGCACTGGCCGACCTGGAGATCACGCCGGCGGAGATGGAGTACCTGTACCTCGTCACCGTAACCGTGATCGGTACTGTCGGGCACGACCCGAAGAACAAGATCTCGGGGCCGTGTCCCGTCAACGGGGAGCCCTGCTCGGACCGCACAGGCAAGCACCACACCATCCTCGTGCGCAGTACGGATCGGATTGACGTGGTGGCCAAGAAGGCCCGGGAGAGGTACGGGCACGTGACCCGGGTGGAGTGTGCACCCTCCGAGGTTGCGTTCTGACCCACAGAGTGGGTGCCTCGATCACGCATAGTTGACATGGTGGCCGGCTGGGCGATACTGTCGTCTCAGCCGGTCACCTTCCGGTGTAGTCGAGAGCAAGGATGGACATGAAGACCAGAGCCGGCATACTGTGCACGGGCACGGCCACCGTACTCCTCGTGGGTCTCTCCGCCACTCCGGCCGAGGCCGCTCCCACCCTCGCACAGAGGGCGGTGAAGGTGGCAGCGGCTCAGAAGGGAGACCGCTACCAGTACGGGGCAACGGGCCCGCACCGGTTCGACTGCTCGGGCCTGACCCTGTACTCCTTCAAGAAGGCTGGCAAGACCCTCCCGCGTACGGCCCAGCAGCAGTACAACAAGACCAAGAGGGTGGGTGCCAGCAAGCGGAAGGTCGGCGACCTCGTGTTCTTCGGTGGCACGAGGAGCATCTACCACGTCGGTATCTACGCCGGCAACAACAAGATCTGGCACGCGCCCAAGCCGGGAACCCGGGTGCGGCTGGAGAAGCTCTGGACCAAGAACGTGCGGTACGGTCGGGTGTGATCCCGGGTTGACACAACTCCCGACCGGGTACTAGTGTTTACCTAGTCCGAGTGACGCGATGACCGGTCGTTCGGGCGAGAGGGGACCCGGAGACTACCTGTCCCGGGTCCCCGTCCAACCAAGGAGCAAGAGAAGGGTAGAGGCCATGGACACCATCTGGATCCTGGTTCTGCTGTCGATCCTGAGTGTGTCCGGCCTGTTCACCTTGTGGCAGACCCGCACCTACCGCCACGGCAAGAACCAGGACTGGCGCCGAGAGATCTTGGACGCTCGCATCCTGGAGGCGCGTAGGCTCGACGAGGAGGCGATCCGAGAGTATGACGCCCGCGAAGGCAACCAGCGCAAGGCCGCGTAAGTACGAGCCGGGCTGGTCGGGTGAAACCCGCGGCGGGCAGCTCGGCAAGTACACCGCCGAGGACTGCCCGCGTAAGGGATGCTCGGGGAAGATCGTCTACAACGGGAACAACTTCTGTGAGTTCTGGGCGTGGCACCCCGACGAGAAGCCTGTGGACTACGAGGCCGGCGAGTGTGACTACGCCCTCCCGCACCCCCAGGTCGAGTACCAGGACCGACTCCTGTCGTGGAACCTGGACAGGACCTGGGAGTGCGAACTGCCGGAGTCGTACCACCGGCACATCACCAAGCCCCGCCCCGGTGAGATCTGCCTGATCACCTGGCCGATCAACGGGGGCATAGTGAAGAACCGAGACCACCTGAGGGTGGAGAGTGAGGACAAGTGAACGGCAAGGACATCAAGGCGGGCACCAAGCTGGTCGTACAGGGCTGGCTGGTCTGGGTGGGTGTGGTGCTGGTCGTGCTCGTGACCAGCACCGGCATCCTGCTCGCCACGGGCACCATCCAGAAGTGGACGGCCGACTTCCGCGGTGACGTCAAGGCCACCGAGCAGACCAAGGCCAACGGCGCGTTCCGCATCGGGACGTACCAATCGTTCTTCGACCTGTGCTCCAGCGTCCAGTCCGACGAGGACGCCATCCGCAACGCGGAGGAGGAGCTGGAGGCCAAGGAGACGACGGACGAGCGTGCGGCCAAGCTCCGGCAGAACATCACGGCCACGAAGAACACCCGCGCCGAGAACGTGCGGGACTACAACTCCCAGGCCGGGCAGGAGCACAAGGAGGCGTTCCTGGACGCCGGCCTGCCGGCTCGACTGGACGTGAACAACTTCCAGACGGAGTGCAAGGTCTGATACGCCCTCCTCGCAGTACCCAGCCCGGCACTCTCCGAGTGTCGGGCATGGGGACGTGAGAAGACCCTTAGCGAGGAGCAGGCTTTGTCCGAATGCAGGAACAGTCCGTTCTGCCAGTGTGGGTGCGACGACTACGCACCCGGCACCGCGGATCCCGTCACTGGCTCGCCGGAGATGTTCGAGGGGCACGGGGTCATGCCCAGTGGTGACGACTTCATGACCTCGGACGTGATCGTGGAGCTGGTGAAGTCCAGCGCCACTGACGCCGACGTCCTGTGGGCGGCTCGTGTGTCCACGCTGGGTGAGGTGGCACAGACCGACCAGTACGACGAGGACCTGAGCAAGAGGGATCGAGGCCTCATCAACTTCCTGATGAGGGACAGGCACGGTACCCCGTTCGAACACAACTCCATGACCTTCTTCATCCAGGCGCCCATCTTCGTGTTCCGAGAGTTCCAGCGCCACCGGGTCGGCTGGTCGTACAACGAGGAGTCCGGGCGATACAAGACCCTGGGGCCGAGGTTCTACGCGCCGAGCCGGGAGCGGAACCTGGTGCAGTACGGCAAGCCGGGCGCCTACCAGTTCGCCGAGGGCTCCGACTACCAGCACCGGCTGGTGTGGCACGAACTGTCCGTGACCTACACCCAGGCGTGGGAGTCCTACCAGCGGATGCTGACCGCCGGCGTAGCTCCGGAGGTGGCTCGACTTTCTCTGCCTGTTGGTGTACTGTCTTCTATGTACGCCACGTGCAACGCCCGGAGTCTCATGCACTTCCTGAGCCTCCGTACGAAGGACGAGCGTGCCGCCGTCCCCTCGTTCCCCCAGCGGGAGATCGAGATGGTGGCAGAGAAGATGGAGGCCGAGTGGGCCAAGCTCATGCCCGAGACCCACGACGCCTTCAACCGTAACGGGCGCGTTGCGCCCTGAGAGTGAGGACCAGAGATGGGAAAGAAGCGGCTCCACCCGCAGGGTGACCCGAACAAGAACCGCAGCAACGGCAAGGCCTGGAAGCGCCGCCCCTGCGGTAACCGTCACGCGGCTTACGACCCGTCGTGCCGCCCCTGCGCCCAGCGCACCAAGTAGTAAGAGAGAGTGAGGACTCCATGAACGGGAACATCAAGCGCGCGGCCCTCGTGGCCACCTGTGTCGCCCTCGGAATCGGCGCCCTGTCGGCGTGCGAGGAGGAGGACAAGAACAAGAGCCGGAACAAGGAGAAGTCCTCCGCGGCTTCTAACTACGACCGTCTGGTCGCCAACCAGCCGGCGCACACCGGCACCTACTCGCCGACCCGGGAGACCAAGAACTTCTGGATCGACACCTGGATGAAGAAGCCGGGCAAGAAGGCTTACGTCTACGTCCAGAACGCGAACGGCGAGTACGGGTACTTCATCTTCAAGGGCCTGCCCGTCTCCTACTGTGTCAGCCTGCTGCCGCCCGAGGTCAAGCAGCGCGGGGACCTCGGCCAGTACGACGGGGACCTGATCGTGCAGGGTCCGTCCATGGACGGCACCTACTCGTCGTCCTCGAACTGCCAGACCTACTACGGTCAGGACGCCGAGACCGGGGCGTACGTGGAGTTCACCATCGGCCAGAACCAGTCGTACTTCCTGTACGACCAGCCGCTGGACCTCCCCCAGTTCAAGGACGCCAAGCCGATGGGCCCGAGCACCATCAAGAACTGACCCCCGCCGGCTGAGCCGGCACCACTGACCGGGCCGTCCCTGTTTGCGACCAACATACAGGGGCGGCCCTTCGGTATCCAGACAAGGAGAGAAGACATGAGGAAGTCCGTACGCGTCGTCCTGGCAGGCACCACCGGTGCCGTCGCCTTAACTGCCCTGTCCGTCGTGGGACCGATCGGCGCACAGCCGGCAGGTGTGGAGCGCACCACACCCAGCGTCTCGCCGTCCGTGAGCCCGTTCCCGTCCGAGGGTACTGTGCCCGTCGTGACGCCGTCGCCGACAGAAACGTCTGTGTCGCCGTCTGGCGCTCCGAAGCAAGCACGACAGGAGAAGACACACGAGAGCGTGTCGGCGTCGCCTAGCGCGTCGTCAGAGCGCGTTAGGGACACTCCTCGTGCGTCAGCATCGCGACGAGTCGAGAGCACACCGACGAGTAAGCCCGCCGAGGTGATCACGACCATCTCGGGTTACGCCTGGTGCGGGGCCGGGGTGGCAAACGCTCAGCCGTGCATTGACGCGGGTAAGCTCACCCTGTACTACCCCGCGGGCGTGACCACGCTGGCCGGCCACAACTACATGGGTTATGACTGGATGGACGACCTGCCTGTCGGTCGCAAGGTCAAGGTCCTGAGCGGGAGTCTTGCCGGCACGTATGTGGTGTATGGTCACGGCTCCTCGGCTCGTGGTTCGAAGGGCGGGAAGTTCCCCCAGGCTGGGTATGGTGCGGCCCTCGCCCTTCAGACCTGCACCTCGACCGGCACGGGTTTCTCGTTCTTGCGCCGTGCGTGATGTGGCATGTAACGTTCTCGATGTAAGCCCGACGAGAGGAACCGAGGGAATGAAACTCCTCCGCTGTAACCGCTGTAAGGCGGAAGTGGACCTGCCCGAGATGGCGAAGGGGGACGCCCCCCTTACTCAGACCATGCGGGCCATGGCCGGCTGGAGCAAGATGAAGGGCTGGGCCCACCTCAAGGTAGAGCGGCTCGGCTCGCTCATCAAGCCGCCCACTCAGATGATGGACCTGTGCGAGGACTGCCTGGAGGTCCTGCTCGAACAGTTCCTGGTGGGAGCCCCGGTGGCCCCGATCACCACGCCGCAGGAGCAGACCGCGCTCCCCCACCAGCCCATGCTGGACTGCCAGCTCGTTTGGAACCCGGGCAAGGGCCAGCTCCTGTGCCGTCACGACGACCCGGAACTGTTCGACGCCCTCGTGGTCGACGCGGGAGCCATGGCGGACAGCTCCGAGGGCGTGACCTGCGATCAGGTGCACGAGATCCAGCAGGCCGTCCAGCAGATGAAGGACGACGTGGACACGGCCGGTCTGGCGCACTCCATCCCGAGGAGGTGCAGTCGGGAGTGCCGCGAGGCCCACACGTACGGGAAGGGGTGCCTGCTGGACACCCAGGAGCGAGACGCTGAGGTTCAGGACCGTCTCATGACGAAGCGCTCCATCAGGGAGAGCGGCTGTACCGAGGCCTGCACCAAGGGGCACACGTACCGAGCCGGCTGCCAGCTCGGCGACGGGTGCTCCATCCCGCCCCAGCGGACCGCCGACGAGACGGAGCCGGGCAATGAGTAGGCGCAAGGTGGGATGGCACAACCGTCCCATGGTGTTCGCGGTGGTCATGTTCGTCCTCGCCATGTTCAGTGTGTCGTCCGAGGGCCTGGGCATGTTCTGGTTCTGGATGGTGCTGGGCTTCCTCGGGATGCTCGTGGGATTCATCCGTCGCGTCCTGAACCCCGAGGAGGGGGAATAATGTTCGAGTTGTTCCGCCTGTTCCTTCAGACCGGGGAGTCCCGGGCGGTGGCTGCCTCCATGGTACTGGTGGCCTGGGCCACTAACTCCGTCCCGGAGGCCAAGCACGCCACCATGGAGTACCTGCTGGGGGTACTCCCGGAAGACGACGAGGACGACGAGAACCCGGATGGGTGAGAATTCGCTCTGGTTCGTCGCGGCCAACCTGTTCCTCATAGCCTACATGAGGCTTGCCACGGCACTCATCATGGCATGTATAATCGCGTCCAGTCTGGGGCTGTCCAGCCCCTTCAATCTCGGGAGGTCCGAGTGAAACGATGGTGTCTCGGTATGGGCATACTGTCGGGCGGGTTCACGTACGGCGGTACGGGTCAGATGAGCCTGGCGGTCATCGCGGCTGTTCTGGCCGCCGCGTTCACCGCGGTGCTCGGCCCGTCGTTCGTGGCCTTCTTCCGCGGGGAGATCTGGTGAACGACATGCCGATCGGCTGGGAGGGTGTGGGACAAGAGGCGGTCAAGACGGAGCGGTATGTTCTCGCCGCCGGGCAGTCTTTCCGTGATCTCGCGGCCTCGATCCTGACCGACGACGACGACACCATATCCGCCGCGGTGGCGGAGAAGCGGTGTATACGGGAGCCGCTGGGGTGCGGCCAGTCGTTGCTCAAGGAGGACGGCGAACCCAAGTTCACGGGCTTCCCGGACAAGGAGACGGCGCAACTCTACGAGGCCGAGTGGCGTATCACGGGCATGTGTCCGGAGTGTCAGGACGCGCTGGAGAAGTCGGCCGAAGAGGCAGAGAACGAGGACGCCCACAACGTGCCGCCGGATGAACCCGTGTTCTGACGGGGAGTGCCTTCGGCAGGGGCTACGGTTCGGAGTATGATCGAGCCGTAGCCCCTTTGGATTGGAGTGAGGACATGGCAGAGCAACAGAAGATTGGCCAGCTCCTGGACACGCTGGGCGTGACCATGGAACTGGACAAGGGCGACATGGTGACCGACGTGGTGGTGATCATGAAGGTCCTGGAAGCCGACGGCACCGTGAACATCGGGATGACCAAGAGCGAGGGCACCGACTGGATCACCAAGCTGGGTCTCCTTGATGCCGCCAGCAGGATCGAGGACAACAACTTTAGCCGACGAGAGGGCCCCGACGACGAGTGATGGAGTTGCGTCGGATGCGCCGTGGGTCATATGATTGGTGCAATCGATCAACCGCCGCACCACACCCAAAGGCCAATGGACTTCCTCGACCTCCTCCTCATCATGTTCGGGATTCACGACCTCACCCTGGAGTACCTCATGACCGATAACGCCGGACTGGCCGCTCTGCTCCTCTTCGCGGGTGGACTGTTCTTCTGGTTCGCCGTGTTCTTCCTCGCCGTCGTCGGCATCTTCCGCGGGATCAAGCGGACGTTTGACTCCGCCCGCGAGATCTTCTCCGGTCGACGGGTTGAGACCGCAGAGTAAGCGCTAAGCTGTCCGGGAAGGACAACGAACCGAGGGAGCAGGACATGCCAAAACCCATCCAGGTAAGCGACGTACGGTACACCGTCGCGGAAGCGGTACCCATCGACGGGTCCGGGCGCCTGAGCACAGGGGGAGCGTTCATCGCCGGCATCATCCTCGGAGCATGGCTGACCGGAGGCTGGGCGTGCGACGATAACCCCACGCCCGGCCCCGGCAGTGACCACCCTGCGGTGCAGGAACAGAAGACCACGGACAAGTGAGGTAATTGCCATGTCGGTCATGTGGGGTCTGATGATCCTCGCCGCCATCATCGCCATCGGGTTCATCGCGTTGGGTGTGGTGGATCACCGTCACTGGAACAACGTCCAGCCCAAGAAGAACCGGGTAGACGTGCCGGTCATGTTCCCGAGGAAGAAGTAAGCCGCGGCTTGACAACCGGTCGCCGGCAAGCAACACTGTAACGGAGAGTGAGGAGAAGTAAGTTGGACGCAAGGAGAGCAACCCTGCTCCAGCCGTACTCCAGGGAGTTCGTCACGTACGACCTGGAGTTCCTGGACGACGGTGAGACCATCGCCTTGGTGTCGGGCGCCATGATCTCGGGAGACGGTCGGAAGTTGTATTTCATCAACCGTGAGATGCCCCAGGATCGTATCCTGGAGCACCACTGGATGAGGAAGCACGTCTGGCCGCACCTGCCGCTCACCGATCTGCCCGAGACCCGCGGGGAACTCGGACAGTACCCGGTCAAGAAGTGTCGGTGTATGCCGGTGCAGGGGGCCAAGAACGAATACGCCTGCCGGCACATGAACGGACGTCTGGACATGGACCACCCGGACGTTCGTCCGCTGGGTCAGATCCGGCGCATGGTGTCGGACTTCCTGCTGGAGTCGCACCCGTTCAACCCCCCGGCGGACCGGAATGACATCCTCATGTGGGCCTGGTATGGGGCCTACGACCATGTCCGTCTGGCTCAGCTCTGGGGCCCGATGATCGAGTTGCCGCGGCACGTCCCGATGCTGCCTCACGACCTCAAGTCGGAACACATGCGGCTGGGCAGCCCGAGGCTCCCCGAGCAGAAGTCGGGCCAGCACGACGCGATGGCCGACGCGGAACACAACCTGATCAGGGCTCGGTTCCTGTACGAACTGGCCACGGGAAAGAGTGACGGGGAATGATGGATCCCAACGATATCCGCCGTCGGTTTGCCTACCACCCGCCCCTGAGCGAGAGGCGGAAAAAGGACCACGCCAACGTCCGGGACCTGTGTGGGCGACTGGCCATGAGCCTCGCCGGCAACCTGCCCCCGGGTCGTGAGGCCAGCCTGGCGATCACCAAGCTGGAGGAGGTCATGTTCTGGGCCAACGCTGCTCTGGCGCGAGCCGAGGACCCGGACGCCGGCAACGCGGTGATCGTCACGGCGAGGCAGAAGGGTCAGCAGTCGTACGAAGCGTACGCCGACGCGACCGGCGGAAAGACCCACGACGGTCGGGACATGCCCGACTGGTCCGACCTCGGAGACAAGATCCAGGCAGCGTGGATCGCTGCCGCAACGACAGGATGGTAAACGGCATGACGAGAACCGGCCCGCAGTATTACCCGGGAGCCAACCGCACTTCGTACTGGTACGAGGACAACTTCCCCGCCACCGCGATGGAGGTGAACGTCGCCGGGCTCCACACCACTGAGGGAACCGGGGTCCCGTCGTACGCCGACAGCAGTGGTCGCCGGGGAGCGTCCGCCCCGAACTTCACCGCGCTGCCCTACTTCGCGGCCAAGCGCCTGAACTGGTACCAGCACTTCCGCGTGGACTCGTCGTCCCGAGCGCTGGAGAACCGGTACGGTGGTGTGGCGACCAACACCCTCAACGTCGTCCAGATCGAACTGGTCGGCACCTGCGACCCCAAGACCCGGGACAAGTGGGTCCGCGAGGGTCGAGAGTTCATCTACTGGCCCGAGGCTCCCGACTGGGCGCTGGACGAACTCGCCGAGTTCCTGGCCTGGCTGCACGAGGAGCACGGCGTCCCGCTGACCGCCCCGAGCAAGTGGCCGGCCTACCCGACGTCCTACGCCAACGGCGGCGGACAGCGGATGACCTTCGCGGAGTGGAACAACTTCCGCGGGGTCTGCGGTCACATGCACGTCCCGGAGAACAGCCACGGCGACCCGGGCAATATCAAGATCGCCTGGCTCCTGGAGCTCGCCAAGCGCAAGCTGGGTGTGGACAAGGACAAGCCGGTCGGACCCGGCGCACCCAAGCCGATCGCCCAGAAGCCGAGGCCACCGGCCTTCCCCGGACGGAAGCACTTCGCGGCGGGACAGAACAACAAGTACGTAACCCAGCTCGGCAACCAGCTGGTCAAGAAGGGGTTCGGCCGTCACTACCGGGTGGGCCCCGGCCCGCGCTGGGGAGACGCCGACCGCCTGAACGTCCGCGACTTCCAGCGGTCGGACAAGCGACTCGCCGGCGACGCCGACGGCTATCCCGGGCCGCTCACCTGGCAGATTCTGTTCTCCTAGGTCTTGACAACTAGTGCCCTGCGGGCGCTAGTCTGAGATCGAGACGTCCGAGAATGAACCGAGGGAACGGAACATCATGATCGTGGATTACGAAGCCTCCAAGCGCAACGGCAGGGCCATGGCGCTGGCGGGGGCAGGGAGGTTCTCCGAGGCAGTGGACGAGATCGCCGGCGGTAAGTCCGACGAGACCATGCCGCTCCGGGTGGTCGTGCCCATCCAGCCGACGGGGAACAGCGGTGGGAACGGCGGGGAGTACAAGCCGTGGCCGATCCCCGACGACGACCCGGACGGGACCTCCCCGAAGCCGGCGGGGGAGAGTCGCCCGGAGCCGGTCGTTCGATGGACCGGGCCGTTCCCCGTTCGCCGGGTCGGCGAGATGAACGACCACGGCAACCCGCCGCCGATCACCACTTCATTCGTCCACGCGGATCGGCCCCTGTTCATCCGCGAACAGAAGCCGGAGCCGAACGACGAGAAGCCGGAGGGTGTGGAACACGACACGGGAACCTTCGCCCTGCCGGCGGTCCTGAAGTTGACCGGCAAGCCGTCGACCAAGAAGCTGGCTCACCGGTCGGCGGCTCGTGTCCAGCAGACGTTCAACGACGCCGGCTGGAACATCGCCGTCTGGTACGGCGAGGCCACCAGCATGTTCTGGGTCATGGACGAGAACGGGCTCCATGAGTTCGAGTCTCTGACCGCGATGTACCAGGGCATGGGCTGGCAGGCGCTGTAGCCTAGTGCCCACCGGGAGCCCCGACGTTCACGCCCCCAGCGTGAGTGTTCGGGGCTCCCTGCTGGAGGCGCCTTGACATGAGAGCAGGAGCGCCGTACTGTTGTCCTTGTCAGCACGACGGAGCACACCAAGGAGCTAAGAATGACGAACACCCCGCGCCGCACCGCTCACGCCGAGTGCAAGCACCCGAACACCAAGGCGGGTCGCGCCGTCTGTCGCAAGATCCGCGCTATCGTCGACACCTACTACCCCCTCACCGAGAAGGAGCTCGGGAGCGCGATGACCACGGGCACGCTGGTCACCGGCTGGGACGTGTACGACTCGCCGGTGGGTGTGGTGATGCGGGAAGTCACGGGAACCCTCGACTACGTGGAGACCCTGGGGAACGGGAAGAAGATCTGGACCATCCGCTTCCAGATCGACCCGACGGGCGAGACCTGCCCCGCCGGCCTTGAGTCCGCTTGCACGTACCCGACCGGGCGTATCCGCTTCGCCGGCTGAGCATCCCAACAGAGTAGCCCTCGACTCCGGGAGGAGTCGGGGGCTCCTCGGTGTCTGCGACGGGTTGCCTTGACTCGTGACGTGGGAGTGAGTAATGTAAGCCATGCAAGACCGAACGACGACACGAGGAGAAGACATGAACCGCACCGCTCGCCGCTCTCGCAAGATCCGTAACTTCCCCCTCCCGATCTTCTGGGAGCCCGAGCTCCTCACTGCCCAGGAACTGTACGAGGAGCGCGCCGCGGCAGACGAGTACGCGCTGGAGATGGCGAATGAACGCTACTTCGAGAACGGGCGCCGCGTTCACTCCGAGGACTTTTACGAGATGGAGCAGGAGGAGAAGGCGATCGCCTGGCTTGCTCCTCCGATGTAAGACACCAGCAGAGAGGCCCGATACTCCTCGTGAGTGTCGGGCCTTTCGGTGTCTGCGCCGGCAGAGCACAGAACGCGTGTGCGCTCGTTAGGAGAGATCGATTAGCGAGCGTGAGAGTATCTGTCAGAACGATACGCGAGACGCCGAGAGGCGCTGTTCTGTGCGTTCTGGAGTGCTCTGAGTCTCTGAGTCTTGATGCTCGTTCACGCTCTCTCCTCGGAGACCCTTCATAAGCAGCTCCCCGACACTGGGTTGGTAGTGGAGATACCTCTTGGCCACCTTCTTGCCCAGATCCTGTGCCTCGTCCCAGTCCACCCCGTCGAACCACTCCCGGTTAATCGGGTGGTCGGACAGTGCCTCCATAAGGGTTCTGAGTTCCTCCAGGGCCGCCCAGCGGTTAGCCTCGGGTAGGGGATCACTCGACCACTCATCCCTTACCCACTGACCGTCAAGGTTCTCGGATAGGGTGTTGTACTTCTGGAGGCAGGCTTCCCAATCTTCGGTGGCTCCCACCTTAATGCGCCCCTCGCTGAACAGCAGAAGGTAAAGATGGATCTTGACTTTAGACATAGCCGGGTGATAGCCTTTCTTTGAAGGGTGACAACCGAATAGGCCGTCCTGTACCGCCGGTTGAAGAGGGCGTTCTTCAACCACATGTGGGAATCGTATTTCACTGTGTACGTTCGGTCAAGTACAGCAAAGAGGCCCTCACTCAGTTACTTACCGAGTGGGGGCCTCTTGTTGGGCGAAGCTACTTCGGGACCGCGTTGACGACGGACGCGATGGTGCCGCCGGCTCCCATCATGAGAGCGGCCGCGATGGCGTACCGCCAGTTCTCCAGAGAGCCGACCCGGACGGCCAACTTCTCCACGTCGTCGCTGACCTCCTGCACGTCCTTGTCATGCTCCACCCGGAGTTGCGCCATGGCCTCGTCGTGGGAACGACGGTCCTCGCTTAGACGGGACAGGGCCTCGTCCAGCTTGGTCTCGATGCGGACAAGTCTCTCCACATCCTGTCGGTCCAGCTCAGGGGTCACGAGGAACCTCCGGGGTGGTCGGTGTAGGTGGGCGCCTTCTTGGAGCCCAGCAGGTAGCGGCCGGTGGTCGGCCACTTGCGCTGGAGTGCGCTGGCCGCGGTGTAGTAGAGGCCCGTGACGAGACCGGTACCGAGGGTTACCAGCAGAAGCTGGGTGTCACCGCTGAGTTCCACACCCCTGAGGGCCAGCCAGGTGACGACTGCACCGACCGCCGAGGGGACGTAGGTGCGGATCTGGGCGGTGAGATAGTCGTGGAACATGGTACCTCCTAGAAGTACGTGGTTACGATGACAATGCCGGGGGAGCCGTTACCACCCGAGGCGGAAGCGTTGTCGTTCGAGCCGCTGACCGCGCCCCCGCCTCCCCCGCCGTAGCCGGCAGCATTGGTACCAGCCACGAGGTTACCGCTGGCGGCAGTTCCGCGACCGCCTCCGCCCAGATGGGAGCCACCACCTGCTCCTGACAGACTTACCGCAGTTGGCACCCTCATGCCGGGACCGCCGCCGCTGCCGTTGATGGCGAGATCGGCCACGATGACCTGAGAGGCTGCGGTGGCGCCGGAGATACCGGAGTTACCCGTGCCGGTACCGGTGACTCCTCCCCCAGGACCCCCGCTGGCAGAGACGTACGCGCCGAACGACGAGGAGGTACCGCTACCGCCTGTACCGGTACCACCGACTCCGCCCGTGCCGACGGTTACGGCCACCGACAAGTCGACCGAGTTAGCGGAGAGCCAGGACTCACCGTATGCTCCGCCTGCACCGCCACCTCCGGCAGCAGCCGCGGCAGCAGGGGAAGCAACAACTCCCCCGCCTGCTCCGCCGCCGGCTTGCACCTGGACGAAGATGAGCCGGGCCCCGTCGGGTTTCTCCCAGGTGTCCGACTCCGTGAAGTAGTTGGTTACCGGGTCCTGCGGGGTGGGCTCTACCGACCCAATGATCAGGTAGGTGGTGCCCACCGGGACGAGACACACCCGCTGGCCCGGGCGGGGGTAGAAACCCGATAGCACCTGGTAGCGTTTCTGGCTTACCGTCCGCTCGCCGTCGAACAGGACACGAGGCATGACCCCGCCGAGGAAGTCCCCCGGGTTGTAATCGTAGTCCACCTGGCCCAGTTTGATCGGCTTGTTGGCCGATGAGGGCTTGGCGTTCGCCTCACCGAAACTGGCGATGGCACGGAGAAACTCGTGACCCTTGTTGCCTGACCCGGCCATCAGTCATCCTCCAGTACGGGTACGGGGACGGTGGGCTGGAGACACACTCCGCACTGGCCCCGGTGGATGCCGTCCATGTTCTCGTACAAGGTCACGGGGAACGGCTCGCCGAACGCCTCGCAGGAGGGTGTGGTACAGGTCGAGGTGCCGGGGACGGAGAGCCAGTCTTCCATCTCGGGCCAGACCTGCTCCCCTTCCGGCTTCATCGACTCCACCGCCAGGTGAGACCGAAACTCCCTGGCTGCCCTTAGGTACTCGGATCGCCTCATCCCTTGTACTCCTGCCAGGACAGCCAGTGGACGCTGGTGTCCGCGTCACTGGTCCGGTAGATGTAGGCGGTAAAGCCTGTGGAGGACGAGAACCGATAACCCACGTCTCGGACACGAGTCCAAGGGTGAGCCGAGTGGGCGGTCAGCAGGACAATGGGCTCATTGGACCCCACGTGGTTGACCTTGACCTCAGCCCCTGTCGGCTCGTTCACCTGCGGGCTAATGGTGACCGACCCGAAAAGGATGTTAGCCGCCGACAGAGCACCGGCCACCACCAGATCGTCGTTAATCGTGACCACGTGAACACCCCCTTCGGGAAAATTCGCCGATTGTATCAAGAGACCCTAAGGTTTGTCAAGGGCTATGAGGAATACTACTCCCCATTGTTATAAAGCACAAGGGCGAAAGGCGACCAACAAGGGATCTTCACGAAACTGTTACATAACTTACATGGGTCCGCCCTCGGCTCGTGGTGCTGGTGAGCCGAGGGCAGAGGTCTTGCCGGCAGGGGTCAGACGCGCTTGCGGAACATGAGCCAGCCGAGTTCGGTGGGCACCGTGTCGGTGCGGAAGATCCAGACCGTCATGCCGGTGTGGGTGACCGCGGACACCGAGGCCTCGTGCACGGCTTTCCCGGGTACCGAGGTTTGTGTGGTGCATAGGCCGATGACTTGACCGGCGCCCTTGAGGTTCAGTCCCGATACCGCCACGGAGGTGGGAGCGTTCGCCACTGGGGTGATCTTCACCTGTCCCATGGCGATGTTGCCGGCCTTGAGTCGACCGCTAATCCGAAGGTCGTGGTTACGTACCTCAGCCATGACTCATGCCCTCCTCATAGCCATCCAGTGGATGCTGGTGGTGGTGTTGTTGGTCCGGTACACGAGGAGAGAGAAGCCGTACGGGGTATGGTCCGCTGTGGTTACCTCTCGGAACGTAGAACCGGGAACCGCGGTCTCGGCCGTGGCAATGACTCGCACCGGACCGCGGCCCTGAAGGTTCAGGCCGGTAACCCTCACCTTGGCTACCCGGCTAGCCTGAGGGGTCACCACGGTGATACCCGCCGCTATGTTGCCGGCCTCCAGTGCGCCCGTCACCACGAGGTCGTCATCCAGGATGGACGGGTCCTTGGTTGCCACGAGGGAGATCACCCGGCGGGCGCGATGGGACATCTTCGAGCCGGCGACCAGATCCATCTCCCATGAGACCTCGGCATACTGGGCGTTGATTCCGAGGGCGTCGTACACGAGGGCGTAAACGTCGTTCCCCGAGTGGAACGGCATGAGGCCTGTCTCAAACTCGATGGCCTCGTACACCTGGCTGGACTCAAACGCCAGACGAGTGGCCTTCTGGATGAGCGTGGCCTCACTGTCCGCGTCCTGCTCCTGGACGAACTCCGTGATGGTGCGGCCTCGTCGGACGGTACTCGTCGGGGAGGCCGGATCCGCATTGGTGAAGTCCACCACGACCGTGTCTCGGTCGGGATCCGACACGGAGAGGATCCAGCGGTTCGGGATGGAGAAGAGGTCCAGCTCCTGCATGACCTCGGGGTACATCACGGAGAGTTCGTCGTCCTGGTATGTGAACTCCGAGCCGCGCTCTTGCGGGGACACGTACGGCTTGGCCACCGCGTAGCCGTCCTCGTCGAACGACAGGGACTCATAGTTGATGGCGTCCAACAGGTCGTTGATGATCTGCCGCTTATTGGTACCCGCTTCCCATTCCTTGACCACGGGGATGGCCGCATTGGACGGGGTGATCTTCCTCGGGAGGTTCGCCTCCTGGAGAAGGTGCTCTACCACCCCAGTGTATAGGTTCTTCGGGTTGGGGTTGAGCTGGAACAGGTCGTAGCGGAACTGGGGGTTAACGTTGGTGTTGTTGGCAAAGCACGAGGCACCTACACCCGTGTACCCGTACTCAATCTGGTCCGCGGGGTCGTCGATTTCCTCCTCAATCATCCAGCCGGCAGGCTCGGAGGTACCATCGCGCCACACCTTGCCGCGTACGACGTGCCCGATGCACTGGGCCCGTACGTTGATGAAGGTGCCGGGAGTGTAGGTGAAACCTAGAGGCACCGTGTCGCCGTACTGGGTAGCCTGCTGGGTGACCGAGAGGGAGAGGGTTCCGTTGGTGTTGAACTGGACCCGCATCCGATAGTATCGGGTGGTCGAGAACAGGCGGAACACGACGGCCGGCAGGAAAGCCGCGCCCGTGGCCGTCTGGTTCACGGCTATGCGGGTGTAGACCTCGGAGTCGGTGAGGATCTCCTGGGCCGTATTGCCCGCCTGGAATAGCCGGATGGTGCCGGGGTTGGTTAGCAGGGTCGCATAGGCGTATCCGCTCAGGGAGACGCCCACGTCCGCGTTACTCGCCGCCTGGAGCCAGATGGTGCCGTCCTGCGAGGTGCCGAACGAGCCGGAGACCTCGCGGGTGAAGTTGTCGTTCACGCGGAGCAGGTTGGCCGTGCTGAACCTGTCGTCCACCTGGTCGTCCTGGAGCACCTGCGCCAGGTCGTATCCCTGGATGTCCCGGGAGACCACGCCGGCGTCGTCGGACTCACGGTGGGGAGATGAGAGGACGAACACCCCCTGGGGCCACTCCACGTAGTTGACCGAATCGTCGGTGAAGCGGGCGTAAGTTCGCGGCTCG
>Ga0247674_1000035_pt1 | contig 21446 bp, 38 predicted proteins | sample CNK15_metaG_FD_183044 | JGI IMG/M metagenome (GOLD analysis project Ga0247674, IMG submission 183044) | Soil microbial communities from Purdue University Martell Research Forest, Indiana, United States - CNK15 | ecosystem: Environmental > Terrestrial > Soil > Temperate forest > Bulk soil...
GTATCCCGGCCCCGGTCGAACATGGTGGGGCCAGTGCGGAAGCGGCCACACACTTTACTTGACGAAAGAAGAAGTCGATTTGCACCGAGACGCCACAGAGAAGCGAGAGGTTGTTGATCCGCAGTATCCTCGAATCACCGTACCTATCTCGTTGCCTTGCGGCGATACTTGGTACTCAACGATGTATCTTTATAAACGAACGGACGGCAGTTACTTTTACGCATAGAAGGCGAGATGAGGCATAGCGAACTATTTGGACACTTACAAGAACTCGGTTTTGCATCCGTCCGCCGCGGTGGTTGTAAGTTTACCTTTGAGCCGATGATGTATGTTCAACTGTGCCGCAAGGGATTCACGGTGCGCGACGAGTTAGAAGCGTTCTGCTGGCTCTACGATTGTGCGTTTACCCCAAACGCAGAGACGATGACCTGTGATGTTAAGGTGCCCGATTACGCGTACTATGATTATTGGATGGAGCGTCTCTCAAACACGCTAGATGCTATGGAGGAATACTAATGACGTCAAGCCGCAAGCAGTTACAAGTGTCACGTCCAACAAGTCGGGCTGGTACCATAGATGCGACACTCGGCCCCGAAACATTCGCGCCCACCACACCCTTGTCACTTCGCCCACCGTATCCTTGCAGCTTTAGTCGCGATCTCTTTACGCCGTTTCTTAGTCAACTTCTTGGCCCGCGCATTTCCACCCTTAGCCGCGCCGTCAAGTAAAGCTTCAAGACTATCTGCGATATTCCCGATCTCTGGCTGAAACTTCGGATCGACTTCCGTGCGCAAACGGTTGAGACTTTTCTTGATTTCGTCACGTTTCATAGTGGTAAGCATATACTAAGAGGTAAGTAAGCGTCAACAAGTATTTGCGAGCGGAAAGCGAGCCACGCAACCTTGCTGAACGGTCGTCTAGGAATGTCCTTTGCTCTGAGAAATAAGATTGTGCGAATCTCGTTTCACGGTTACAATGAGGTCTGCTTTACCAAACACAAAAGCTAAGGAGACCTAACCAAACATGGGAGACCCTAACACTGGTGAGATTTATCAGGAAGCCATTCAAGAGATGGCTGCACAGCGAGACGCATCAAAGCCCGATCTGAGAACGTTGGACGGAGCGTTGTATTTTCTGGACTACCATGCGCCGAATGATGACACGCTACCGCGCCATACTGCCGTCAACGACGCATTCCGGCGACTATGGATCGAGGTGGCAAGTTGCCTGCCCGATGGCCCCGGCAAAACGGTCGCACTTCGCGCTGTCGGACGCGCACGAATGGAATGCAATTCCTGCATCGCAAACGGAGGACAATAAAGATGCAGCCTCATCAAGAACGGGTTATCGCTGAAAAGGGAGAATTGGACGGGAACCGGCAACGGCTTACGGCGTTCATTGGTGGCGAGACGTATCGTTCGCTTGATAAGACGGAACGATCCCGACTAAATCGACAGTTGGAGGCTATGACGCTCTACTCAAACATTCTCGGCGAGAGAATCGCGGCATTTACTGATGGCGGTCAGTAATATCAAGCACGGCAGGCGGTTTGGCTGTCACTCTTCCTAACCGCCCGTTGTGTTAAGATTTGACCCTCTCATGGCGGCTTTAACGATTATTATCTTAGTCCTAGTCGCCGTGAACTTGGCTCTAGTTAGTATCGTTCTCAGAAAGGTAAACACCACAATGGCGACAATTCGCGATCTACAAAACGAAGTTACGGCACTTACCACCGTAGAAGAAAGCGCGGCAAAACTTCTAGACGGCCTCTCACAACAACTCAAGGATGCGCTCGCACAAAACGATCCGACCGCAATTCAGAAAGTCATTGACGACTTAGATGCTGGCAAGGCAAACTTGGCGGCGGCAGTTGTAAGGAATACGTCAGCAGCGTAAGGAGAATTCCATGATAGGTCTATTGTTCACGGGCGGCTTAAGCCTTAGCGCGTTGCCTTACATTCTGCTGGTGATTCTGATCATCGCAATTTTCTTGTGGTTGCTGTGGTTCATCCTCGGGAAGCTGCCAGCGCCGATTTCGACGTGGGCCACTACGGTAGTGGTCGTAATCGCGGGAATTCTCTTGTTGCTATTTCTGATTAATCTCGCAGGTGGTGGGGCCATGTTTAGCCGATAACGAATTACTACATCTTACTTAAGGGAGAATCTCAATGTGCGTTGTTTCTGTTGTTTCAGAATATGGCCGTACACATGTTTCCACTTCAAACGTGGACGCCGCCGATTTGGGGTGAATACCAAGAAATCCTCAAACGCCTTGCGGACTTAGACGCGAAGCTCGGCCAACCTGACTGTGTCCATCCCGCAAAAGAAGCGTGGATGCGCGAAGTGGAAAAGCGGCTCGCCGCATTGGAGGCTCAGAGTGCTTAATCGTCGTTCATTCATCCAGGGCACCGCCACCGGAGCAGCCAGCATCCTCGTTCTTGATGCAGTAGGCTGTGGAGGCAAGTCTGTAGCCGGATCGGTTACCATCATCCAAGGCGCAGCCAGCGAGCTTCAAGTTCTCTTTCCTAACAACCCCGCACTTGGAAAGATCGTTAGTCTCGCAAATGACTTCTCAAAAGACTGGTCAGCGGGCAACTTCGCGTCAGCCCGAACCGCGTTTGACAACCTCGATACGGAAATCAATCAGGTCATCACAGACTTGGGATTGAATGCGTCAACCAGAATCAAACTAATTCTCGCAGCTTTAGGGATAGGTCTGAGAGCAGTTGCGGCAATCATCTCAGAACAAGGCCAGTCAAACCCTGCGGCAAGTAGAGCAGCAAGGGATGCCGCGCCTCAGACTGTAAATCGAGTTAATCAATTAGCTGATCCAACGGTGGCGGATAGGTTGCTGAAAAGTGTTAAGCCGTAGTGCGGGGTGAGGGCCACACTCGGTTGCTACCTTGCGCGTCCGGAACTGCGGGCTGAATGCGATCCAACTGGCCGCACGAACCCCTCTGAATCAACCTCATAGTCTATGTTGAATTCTTCGAGCATCGCTCTGCGCAAGTTGTTTTCGTTTACCTTGTCCTGCCATTTCCACTTGCGATGAAACGCGCGAACGATTAAGTACAGTCCGACGCACCCACTCACAAAGATAAGGCAGAACACGGCGAGAGAAATGATTTCACCCATGTAATACATTACTTCCCTCCCGGCACTTGGTATTGCATTGACCCAGAATTTCCGAAGATTAGTGTTCCTTGATGTCCGGCCCATGCTTGAGCGATATCTTTCTGTAGCTCAAGCTTTCGGATTTCAAACGCTTGCGGAGATTGCGTGTAAATCTTGTTGTCGATCTGGGCCTTCTCGAACAAGGTTTCAGCCGCCGCTTTTTGCGCCTCCGCAGCTTGCTTTAGCTTCTGCGCGGCTACGACCTGATTAGCGGCGTCGTCAATGCGTGGGTCTTGAAACTGCGGAGCGATTTCCATTCCCACCGACGCGATGTCGAGATGCATCTCTGATTTGAATGGCCCCGCCAATCCCGTTTGAATATCCGCGAGAATCTTGCTTTGGGCAGCTTTCAAGTCGTAGGCATCATATTTACCTGCCGTAGCATCCCGACAAGCATTTTTGACCAACTGCTGCAATACATTCCAGCGTCGTCCGTCGCGTTCGTCGGGGTCAAAACCAAACGCCGTAGTATACGCGCCAATTTCTTGATCGTTGTCTGTTGGGTGGTAGACCACATCGACCTTCATATAAAAACTCGCGTTGTCCTTTGTGACGCCAATGAAGTCCACGCCATCCATATGGTTGCGCATATCAACCTCGAACGACGTACTGCCAGCGCCGAAGGTTGTGAACCAATCTCCGGCACGGTGAACCTGAACAATCTTCCCGTACTTTGTTTCAACTGCGACCGTGCCTTGTTCCGCAGCGGTATAGCATCCCGTCATTGATGTTGCGGCGATAGCAACCACTGCGATAAGTAAAAGTCTTTTCATTTTTCATCCTCCAAGAAAAAGCGCGTAACCAACTTCTATCTTGGGTAGAAGCGGCTACGCGCCAGAATGACGATTCGGTTAGCAAGCGATTCGAGAATCCCAAGACTTACACGAACCGCCAAACATCAACATTCTATCACCACAGAATTCAATTGCAATCTACCATTTCGTGCCTACTCCAACACTCCACACAAAATAGTTTCAGCCTAAACTTTGCAGCGTCTCAACGGCTTGGTCAACGCTTTCAATAACCAAATACGGTACGCCTCTAGCTTCACACTGAGCCTTGCGCTTGGCTTCTCTGTCTGTCAGCTTCCTTTGGGACGGTGACAATGCGCCGTTTTTAATCTCGCAGATGAGAGACTTGCCGCGCCACAGAATAAGACCGTCAAAGCCTATCTTCGGATCGCCTGAGCATGGTATCCAATCCCCGCCTAATTTCCTGATAGCGAGTACGATGTCTGACTGGGAGTCGTCGGTGCGGTTTTTAAGGGTTCTCATTGGCTGCTGTATAGCCTCGCGGCTGCGCAGAATTGACGCTCAAGACGTTTCCTGCTTCTGACTAGCTTCTTCTCCTGCTAGGTCGTTAGGAGTCCATCGAGTCATTAGAAAAATCGCCCATCGTGGTTAACGGCATGTCCGAGACGTGCGCCACATTTGCACTCCCACCGCCACCAAACAAAGCCAATGAAATACACAGGCATCTCGCCAAGGTCGATCCATTTGTGAACATGGAAAGCGAATTCGTTCACCGCATTAACCTCAACTTCTTAAACACAGATCGCCACAAAGGTGTAGGACTATCAACTACAACACGCCATGCAGACTTTTCCAAAACGTCATCAACCAATAACGTAGGGTTCTGTTTTGGTTCGCTGATCGGAGTCCACGGATGTCCGTTTATGCCAATCCATTCTCGCCAGTTCTGAGCTATGCGTGCGAGTTCAATGTCGGCCCGAGTGACTTCTGGATCGTCAGGTACGATTTTGAATTTGCGTTGTGGATGGTTCATACGGCCTCCATTTCATACTCGCCAAGTTCTTTCATCTCGTCAGTAATCTTCCCTTTGAAGCGAGCAGGCTTCCAGTTCACGCAGTGCGGCTTGCCCCTTCTTGCCTTTGAGGGAGCGTTGACAGTTGGCTTGCCATAACTCAAATTGACCCGGATAGTCTTCATCTTCTGAATAACCGATTCTCATGCAGCTTTCTCCTTTAATCGAGCAAGTTCATTTCGCAGCTCGTCACGGATTGCTAATAGATCAACGTATTCAACTCGTGGGTTTTGCTGTGCGATAAATTCGAGTTGCAAGACAAACGCCTCATCGTATTCCCTTACCAAGTGCGCGCGGTAGATTTCGGGATGCGTATTATGAACATCGTTACACACATTACATTGCGCGTGAATGTTCGCCAGCGACCATCGCAGTGCTAATACTTTCCGCGTAATGTAATGGCCCGGATGAATTAGCGAATAGTGAACACGGCTAACTCCGCAAGTGAAACAGCGCACATCTCGCAATCGGATTATCTGACGGATCAGCTCGTCGCAGTCCTCGCGTACCAATTTCCCTGAGTCTCCATCTACTGACGGTCTCTTATTGAAGCGGGGCTTGATCCCCTTCCCACGATTCATCTGAGAGCGGTGCATTGGCTTGAAACTCTGACGGGCCTCTTCAAATGATTTCGGCTTAAACCTCATGCTTCGATAAGTTCGTAGACTGAAGATAGCGTTTCGATCCGCCCTTCCTCGCGCAGTTTTCGCATCCCAACAACCGAACCCCACGGGCGTTTGCGCAGCGTACCGTCTGGCGCGAGATTATGAGGATCGTCCTCGTAGGTGTCGAGTTTTCCCAGTACCGTGCCATAGATGATTCGTTCCATCCGTGCCTTGTCTGTGATGATCTCGGTAAACCCCGCGTGTTTCAACGGAAATCCCCAAGCCTTGTTTGATCGTGCGTTTAACCTTCATCGCGTTTCTCTCTTTCTGGTTGTCGAATGTGTGCGCTCATTGCTCACTCTGCGAATGGTAAAATCTCTTGAGACATTCGTTTCGCACTTTCTTCACAGTATCGTTCCTCGATTTCAATGCCGACCACCTTGCGCCCCAATTCTTTCGCCGCTCGCAAGGTAACTCCGGAGCCGCAGAACGGATCAATAAGCGTTTCGTCGTTCTGCGCAAACGCCTTAATTAGCGAAACAAACAAAGAACGCGGTTTTGGAGTTGGATGATTAGGAAAATCGCCGTCTTTCCATTTCGCGCGCCCTATATCTGATATTCCCGCCCCGTTGTTGTTCGGATTGAAAGTGAACACATCTGACGTGTAGAGACTCTTTGTGCCCAACCCGTGAATGCCAAACATAAAAATCGGTTCCCAGTGAGGCAAAACGCAAGAGTTTCCAATGCGCGAACCAAAAGACCCCGGCTTGTTCCATACCCCAACCCAGTCCCAACCTGAAATATACCGCAGAGCTGCATTGCGATGCGTAAAAACCACCGGCGCGGAATGCGTCTTCATCATATCCACGCACGGTAAAAACCATTCCCAATAAGTTTTAGGAGAGTCGTCATACAAAGCGCCATACTTAATTCCGCAACCGTAGGGCGGATCGGTGATAATTACACCGCGACCGAGTAGCGGCAAAATCTCACGACAATCACCGTGATAAATCGTTACAGACTCGTCTTGGTAATAAGGCTTCATGCGATTCTTATGTGTATGCGACTTTCACTACACCAAACGCTGAATACTCGCGAGCAAAGGCGTCGATGTTGTTGCCAAAGTACGTGACCACGCTTCCCTTTGAGACGCCTTTCTTGATTGTTCCGTCCGGCAATCGATAATTTGTGCGCGGAACTAGAAAGCATTGAGGGCGTTTAGCGAGCGGTTGAAACCACGCCTCCGACGTTGCCGCGTAGGTGATGTTACAGGCTTCGACCGTGCGGCCTTCGTAATACTCGCGGGCCAATTTGTTCACCCATGTAGCGTTGCCGTAGAGGTCGTAATCGTGGCAGACGTGCGTTTTGCCCCTATTCGCGCAGGGAGCCTCGCAAGCCTTCTCCGGTCGCCCGAACGGGTGGTTCATAAAAACCCTAGACGGAAAGGTCACCCTTACGTGTTCGTAGTGGCAATTCTCGCAATCCGGCGAAGTAGCGCCGAATAGCTCGCCTTCGACTCTCGGAAGGCTTCCGCTTGCCGTAATTACACGGCTCGCAATAGGGGAGCATGTTGGTCGGAACAGTTCCGGGGTATTTTGGATCAACCAGCGGAATGAAATGTTCTTGAGTAAGTTTTCCAGTTTTGCCACAACAGGCACACTTGTGTTTCCATCTGCGCTTGCAATCTTCCCATTGCGCGATTGACCAATCGAAGGGTGCGCTAAGTGTGCGCTGCCTTCGTCTTGCGTTACCGATAGGGCTGTGCTTGCTTCTGAGTGCCTTCCCTCTACTTGTGCCGCTGAAGGTTCGCTGCTGCGCGTTGAATCGTCGCCTCCATTTTGATTGCTTTCTAAGCCGCGCTCTTTTGGTTCTAGCGTATTCCCTGATACACGTTCGACACCACGATCCAAGTCCGTTGACGCATCCGGGCTTGGGCGCAAAGTTTGCGACGACTGCCGGGAACTGCGCGTGACAACGGGTGCACTCTTGCATTCCGTCCCCCACGAGCTTTCTTCGAGACTCTCCCCGGTGGAAGCGTCGCTTTTTCCTAGATCGCTCACGGTCGCCGCGCTGAACGCAGTCTCTGCACCAAGAAGAAACGCCAGACGATCTACTAGGTCTTGGGCAGAAATGCTGCAAGTCGCGGGGCTTGTCGATTTTACATTTCGTGCAGGGCTTTGAAGATGGCAATAGCATTGGCACAATTCGGCTTGATCGTTAAGAGCGCGCGTAAGCCACACACGCCCATTCCAAGGCTGCGACAAGCCGTCGTCTTGCGCGGTGAAGATCCGCGTTGCTCTAACGATCCGATTCGCGTTCTCACTGCTCGCGGGATCAAGATCGATTCCGCCCATAACGCGACGTGCGGCTTCGATGATTTCAACCGGCGTATAATACTCAACTTCGCCGCTCGTGGCATTAATTAACTGGTGATTCTGCATTCGCCCTCCGCGTCGTCCATCGCTGTGTAGACCCTCAAACACTTTTAGTTCTCACCCTTCCCAAGCTAGACGGCGCGGATCGCCTTGTCACCTTGCTCCGATCTGAATATTTGAAGTGTCGCATATCATCGGGCGCACACACAAAACAGAAGCAAGAAGTATTTACGCCGCCAACTGATAAATTCTCTCTACTGTAGTAGATTCTTTTCACGCCGCTTTCCAAACTATATCTCGGATGCTTGATTCGATAAGATCGCGATCCCCGCCTTGGGTTACAAAATCTCTCAAGTCTTTAGTAGGAACAACCCACATACACGACTTGACGGGTAGTGCGTTCTGTAGTTTGCGAGCACCGCGGAGTCCAGCAATTACTCCGTGCTTGTCTGGTTGGTCGTTGTCCGTAATTATTACCGCTCGCCGGAAGCGATTTCGTTTCAAGTAGGCTATTACCATGTCGTCACAAGCAGAGCACGATGGCCGCCCTATCGGGTGAAGTCCGATTGTAAGCGCCGCCGCTGCGTCTGTTGGGCCTTCTACGATCCACGCCACGTCGTCGTGCTCTACTTCACGAGGAATGAACAATCCGTTTCGGGAACGGGGCATCGCCCACTTACTACCGTCCATTGCCCTGATACGAAGGCCGATCACGTTCTTATGTTGATCGTACATAGGAAAGGCCCACCCCGGCGTCGCGTCGCGTCGTTTTTCACGATCAGCCCATTCACGATCAGCCCACCCACAACCTATTGATTGCAATGCTTCCGTGCTGACCCCTAGCGACATTGCAAATCCGTCAAGAAAATATCCATCCGTCTCATTAGACCACTTTTGAAAGATCGGGCGAAAATTAACGGACGGTTCCGAAGTGCGGACAATCTTGGGCTTGGCAACAAAAGGAACGTAAGGTGTGTGTTGAATCCCCAATGCGGCTCGGATGCTCCCGATCGAACACCCCGTGAAGCAGTGAAGCATCAATCCGCGATCTCCGTTTGCGATGCTGAGACTTGGACGGCGATCTTCGTGCGCAGGACAGCACGCAGTGTAGCCCCTGCCGCTTCGTTTGACCTTTTTTAAGAGAGGGAGAATATCCTCCGCTGTTATCTTCTCGCCCATCCTTCTCTACTCGCTATCTCGTTAATTTTGGCCGATGCCTGTTCAAACGTTAGACTGGATGTGTCGATGTTTCGTTTGCGAAGTAGCTGCGCCTGCTTTACGCTGCACATTTTTTTCTCCATGCGAGCAAAGAGCGCAATCAATAATTGCTTCTGCTGTCCGTAAGAAAGTTTGTCGGGGTTGATTCCTGCTCGCAACAGAACTCCGCGCTGCTTCTCGCTTATTCGTTTCCCTTCATCCCAACCACGAACTCTAGCCGGAGTGATACCGAGAATATCAAACGGATCAACAGAACGGAGTTTGTAGTCTGCTTGAGCCTTGACGTGCATTCGCCGTGCGGCTTCGGCGCGTTTCCGTCGTTCCATTTCCTTCTGAATGTTACGCTCTGCCCGATCTAGCTCTTCGTCCATCCGAACAGGTTTACCAGTCTCTTTTGCTTTCTTAACTGCTTGCTCAATTGCTGCATCGCTGAGTTTGCCGCCGAGAATGTCCGCGGTCGTAATCAACTTATGACGACCCGCGTTGCCAACAAAATCAAGAATCAGCGCGGACGGTTTCGGACTATTAGCTATCGCCTGCTTACGTTCGTCTGCGCTGTTCAAGCCGTCAACGATCCCCGGCAACGGCCTGAGCGAGCGTCCGCAAATTTGAGCGTAGAGACATCGTGACTTTGTTGGGCGACCTTGGACGATACATTCAACTCCGGGTTCGTCGTAGCCCTCGGTAAGGATGCCCACGTTACATAATATCTGTGTCTCGCCCCTTGCAAACTTACGCAGAATCTTAGCTCGTTGATCTTCGGGAGTTTGCGCGTAGAGCCAATCGGCCATATCAGGTTTGTGACGATTGAATATTTCCGCTAGTCGTTCCGCTTGTTTGACGCTGACCGTAAACACCAAAGTCTTTTTGCTGCCGATCACTTCTAGGGTGGAGGACGCGATGCCATGTAGGTTCTTTTCAGCCTCCATCACGGCGGCTAAATCTGCGCCGTTAAGATCACCAGCCGTTGTTCGGACTTCTGAAAAGTCTAGGCCGTGGATGCTGACCATCTGTTGTTCGACGGGAACAAGCCAGCCGTCATGTATTGCGTCTAGAATTTCATAGACACTTGCCACGCTTTCAAACACTTGGCCCAATGCTGATTCATCTGCGCGGTCTGGCGTCGCCGTAACGCCTAACACTTTTAGGTTTGGATTCTGTTTGTAGTAATCGAGAACTTTCTTGAAGGCGGGTGAGACATAATGGTGTGCCTCGTCTACGACTAAAAGAGAAAAATCAGAAGGATCAAACCTGTGCATGCGCGAATTTCCATTACGACCCGCGTATTGAGTTTGAACGCTTGAGACGACCACGGGAGCACGCGACCATGAGTCTTCGTTTGCCCACTGATCGGCTTTTTCAATATCGGCATTGATTTGAAAGTCTGACCATAAACGACCGTAGGCTTGTTTAATTAGTTCGGTGCGGTGAGCCAAGACCAAGGCGCGGCCCGGTTGAACCCGCTTGATGATTTCGCAAAACGTGTGAGTTTTGCCTGTACCCGTTGGAGCAACGACAAGCGTACTTTGTTTATCTTCCCACTCACGGAAAACACTTTCGACGGCATCGGTCTGATAGGGTCTAAGCGCCATGAAGTTTCTCCCTCAACTCACGCGCTTTTTTAGGAACGTAATGATCGTAAGCGAATTTTGAAAGGAAGCCGCGTTGCTTGCAGAGCGTACAGCTTTTGCGATTGTGGCCTTCGCATGTTGGGCACACGGCATAGGGAATTAATCCTTGCAAGGCGCTCCATGCGTTGTGAAGATCGGCAACCGTCGAATTAGTGATTTCGCGGAAAGCTAATTCCTTTTCATCGAGAGCCTTATCAACTCGGAGTTTGATCCTGTGGACTTGTCGAAGTAGATCGTCAAACGCTTCAGCTTCGCGCCAGTCCGTTAGAACGTCAGCCGGAACTGGACAGCCGATCTTATCTTTGACGCTCTTAATTTCTTTCTTGGTTGTGTGTCCGTTGGACTGTGCAATTTGAGTGATTGCCTTGGCCGTTACCGCGCCACGCTGTGCAACTTCGGCAAGCACATTGGCACGACTTTCGACCGGAACTTTTGCTAGCGCGCGGGCCTGACCTTCGTTTGTAATAGTTTCCGCAATTGCGGAAGGTTTGTTACCGTTGGTAACACTCTCTTTAACGCCCACGGCGGCGATTAAGTTATAAGCTTGTGTATGCTTTAGGCCGAATTCGTCTTGGCAGAAATCCTCAAAGTTTGGGTAATCAGCCTTGTATAATCTTTCGTCGCGAATTTCGCGCAAAGCTTCACCGATTTTGAGGCGGTCATTCCACCATGTTCTGATCTCACCTTTTAGAATGTCATAGCGAGAAGCTTTCGGCTGTCGGGAAAATGACGATGTTGGTGGTTTCGCGGCACGTTGACTTGGTTTGAGTAGTGCGCCTCGTTTCGGATTCATTTCGCGACCTCCGTTTTGAGACGAAATCCTTTCGCGTCAAACAACGAGGGAATGTGACCCCATGCCAGCATCTTGTAGACGGCCAGCACGTGCGCGCATCCATGTCCGGGCTTTGTTGGGGGATGTGGCGGGGAATGATCAAGGCAAATAAGCGGGCCTTCGCGCGAAGCGAGCGTGACCTTATGAACGCACTCACCTCCCGAGACCTGCCACGTGCCTAGCCCGACCTCTTTAACTTTACGATCCGTGCTCGTGCTATTTGCACCGTGCGTGGACTTGATGTTATGACGCGCCAACAGATCGCGATATGCGATGTCCCATTGATGGTGAGTAGTGTACGGATGCGATTTTTTGTGACGTGTTCGTTTTGTGGTTGGCATAAAAAAGCGGCTTACCACCGCGTTCGCGTTTGGGCTTTGCTGCTTCGCCTCTTAGGGAGAACGAAACTGAAAGTGCAAACGCGGTAGTAAACCGCCCCCTAAGAATATCACCGGCCCAACGGTGTTTTCAAAATCAAAGAACTTTAATAACGAGCGTCTATCAAAATAACCACCTTAATCGCTCGCTGATCGCTTTATATAGTAACGGGAAATTTTTTGCAACAAGAAAATATTCACGCCGTGAGGATTGCGTCGTTCTGGGATGTAGTTTGGTTCATAGAATTTGATCCCTTCAAACTCGCTCTACTAACTCAAACCGCTTTCGCAGGTTTTTGACGGCGATTACCGTTTGCCGATCTGAAAAAGGAATTCCATGCTTATCACAGTCTGAACAGACGGCCTTGTTGTCGGTACGCACCTGAAGCACCCGCACGCGACGGTTACCGCTGATCATGCGTTTGTCTTTATCCCGATAAACTTGTCCTACCAGAACGTCCATTTCACGCCCCTCTTCTTACTTGCAAATGGCGCAACTCATAGCTTCGTGCGCCCGTTTATATCGTTGATTGCACGGTGGATTAGAGCACCAATACCAATGTTCGCCCTTTTCGTCTGTCATTTGACACGGCTCACCGGGGCGCGCCTTGCAAACAAAACACTCTCGGCCTAGCTGCCTATCGTGTCCGCCTCTGGTTATGTGTCTCATTTTGGAAGTTAATTTCCGAGCCGGTTGCTTCCCCAGAGTTTGTGTCCAATCAAGACTTGCTACCACGATAGAGCGTTTGCGGTAGTCGAAGTCTCACTCTCCAACCGGCTCGGAATCTTTGTGCGAATCCGTATACTGCTTAGGTTTATACAGGGCAACCCTTTAACGGTTTCTCGCACTGCTGAATGATGGCGAGAGCCTTTTCAGGCTTGTCGAAGTAGATCGCCTCTTTCGCCTTACGGATTAGCGCCTCGTTTGTTTTTCGTGCTGCGCACGCCGACTTGGACTGCTCTTTCTCCCATCGCTCTATCACGCGCCGCGCCTGTTTTACCTCGGGTGGCTCAGCGGGCTGTTCATAGCCGTTCATGTCATACAGCCGAGGCGCGCGCTGTAGTAAATACTTCTGCTGATCGGGCAAACTTTCAACCACCATTTAGGCAAGCGCCGGAGTCTCGATCAGTGGCAACGCAAGCAGGCTGCCTATCGACCAACGTAACTCGCGATGTTGTTTCCACCGCAAGACTCCGGCACCACGATGAATTGCAGCCGCCGCACGTTTTTCTGGGTTGCTCAACCTTCGTGCTCCGTGCGCTTCGTTCATAACCGTCTCTGCGTATTTCAGCAGTCCATAAGCGTGACTACCGGCCAGCACAAGCACGGCTGCAAACTTGATCAAAAGGGAAGGCTGGCTTATGGGCCACGCCGATCTGTCATCGCCAGAAGTCGGAGACGTTAAAACTAGAAACCGAGCTAAAAGCTGTTTCACGGTCGCTGCCTTCCCTTTTGTGGCCGAAGTTACTCTTCGACCAAACTTGATTCAAAAGAACGCTGACGCGACGGGGCGAGAATGCCACCCTCACCGCTGTCTTGTGGCCGTTATTGCCGCCGCGCAACCTTGAATTGCCGGATTCACTCACCCTGATCCAAAGTAGGGCCGCGGGTGTTACCTTACTCACCGCGTATCCGGCAAAGTGAAAAGAACTAGTGAATCTTCTTTAGCACACCGCGATACCATTTGGCCGCTTGTGCTTGTGTCCTGAATTTTTTAAGTTCGACCTGCGCTAGATGAACGCAACGAGTGCCGCGAAGGTCGCCGTTGTCGTCGTACCACAAATCAATCGCGCCGCGATCTCCCGCGTCAGTCGCTGCTTTGCCTATCCGTACGACTCGCAACGCTGCCGATGCGCTTCGAGCAAATACACATTCAACCGCATCCTTCGTGTCTGGCAGTCCTCGTACTTCCATTTTCTCGCCTCACAAAATCTTAGCCAGTAACTGAGTCCTTGAGAGTTCCCGCGGCTTCAATCACTGAAAGTTGTTTATCTCATCTTGAGTTAGTGGACGTACTTCTAACTTCTTCTTCTCAGATTCACGAGATTGAAGTAGTGTTACAGCAGAAGAAGGTCGTCTCCGGCTGAGAATATCTTTGCGCCGCTCCCGCTTCTCCAAACCCGACTCAAAGCCTTTGCCTTTTCGATCACTTCTCGCTCTGAGATTGCCACGAGGTCTAAAATCTCGTCTTGTTGTGCGCGTTCTGAATTTCCAAGTGTGCGAATTGGATAAATAGCAGACCAGCCACACTCAGTAACCGTGGCGTCGCACTTAAAGGTGATATTGCGCTCGTTGAGTCGAGGACGGATATCGTCGCCGCATCGAGGACACCGGCCATTCTCAATCGCCGCCTTCAAATTCTCAGCGTGGGCTACGAGTGTTGCTTCGATTCTCTGATCCATTTCACGGAATGCGTGTTCTGTTTTCATGCTGAATCCCTCCGTCTCAAATAGTCTCTCTGTTCCGCGAGCTGTTCCCATAAATTCATCAGACAATGGCGGTTCATCTTGTCGAGCATCAGCCTGAAACTCGTAGATGTAGAGTTCCTCTTGGCAGTTTGAACACATGCCGCGATTTACAAGCTCGCCACAATCAGGACAGTAACTGCTCATAGGTAAACTTCCAGATTACCGCTCTCCACCTGTTCTCTCAGGCTGGCAAGCTTGGCTAGATTGTCTGTTGCGAATCGGGCGTTCCGCTCGTTCTCGGCTATTCGTCCGCTGATTACTTGCAGCATTTTGTCGGCGTTACGCATTGCTCCCCGGCGCTTGAACCAGTGAACGCAACGAGGGACGCAAGCGTGCTGCTCGGAAACCGTAAAAAGATCATCGTCCGCGAAGTACGCTTGTTCGTATTCCTTGATCGGTTCTACATCTTCCAAGTTGCAGTAAAACGTCAACGTGCCTTTGGCCTCTGCTTCTTTGGGCGTGAACGAGCGTCCCTGTCCCTCAATACCCCAATAGGTGTCAATCAGAAGATACTCACCATTCTCAAACGGACGGGCACGCAGAAGCCCCTCAAAGCAGTGATTAGCGCTGAAGCCTAGCCGTTCAGATTCAGCGCCGTTGTAGCGGAATCGATAGATGTCATCTGCTCTCATGCTGCAACCTCCAATCGAAACGGAATATAACGATACCCTCCACCAGCTGAAACATAATCCAGTCTAACTCGATCTCCAACACTTCTAGTTTCAACTGGAAATGTTTTCCGTTTCCTGTTAAAATTCTGGGCTGCCCTTTGCTCGATCCAAGTCCCTCTCCCGTTTTCAGAGAAAGTGTTAGATTTAAGCAGCCCGGATGCTAGTGCGCCCCGTTTCGCAGGGCCGCGATCTTTGCTTCAATCTCAGCGTCGAATTCGACTACAGCTTTTTCAATCTTCTCGATACAGTGACCGTCCCGCTCGATTCGCTTAGTCCAGAATTTCAATTCTTCCGGCATATCAGGATGATAGGCTACAAAGTCCCACCAATTACGCTCTGAACACGCCATTCCAAACTGGCACTGATAGAGGTAGGCCGAGTCAATGATTCCGGTTTCGATCATCGCCAAGTGCGCTCCGGCGTCGCAGCACTTTATTTCTAATCCGCCGTCCTCACCCACCAATCCATCAGGTGAAGCACCGGCGCGATCTATTTTCGGATGCGGAATGAACCCAACTTCTACGACATCGTTTCCGGTATAGAATTCGTAGGCACTGCGGGCCTCCGGTTCCATTTCCAGTCTGTTGTTGAGGCTGTAGATGTAGCGGCTTGTCCGTCTGCCGGTGAGCCTCTGGGCTAGCAATTCATTGAAATAGTTCTTACGCGATGCAGCCCATCCGTTCTTGGTCGTGGCGAGCATGTCACCTATGCGCGACGCTCCAATCCATCCGCACTTAAGCTGATCCCACTCAGGTGTGTTTTGCGCGATTTCGGCACTCATGCGGCCTCTCGTATCTTCTTAGTTAATCCCGCAACCGCGTTCTTATACTTACTCGCGGGCAGCTGTTCCAAGGTCTCGCACTTGAAATACTTACACAGACGCGCTTCTTGTTGATCGTCAATCTCTTGACACATAGCGCGCATGTCGGCAACTTGCTTCTCAGTGATAAACTCTTGAGGTTCGTTCCCGTCCATGTCGTCCTTATCAACCAACATGGGGATATTCCAAATCATTTTTGCAAGGTTGCGCATTCCGTAGGACGTGCCAGAATTAACAGCTTGCGGCTTCGTCATCACCCCGCCACCCTTCGGCCCCTGTCCGTCAATAGGCATTGGCGTGCGATAGCGGCGCTTGTGGCCGCCGACGTGGATTAGATCGCAGCACAGCATAGCCATATCCGGCGTCGGCCCCGCTTCGGTGTCCCAACTCTGCGTAAACTGGTACTTAATGCGGATCGGGCGAAGCATTTTATCAATTTTCGGATAACTGACATTTCGACTGTTCTTTTCTTGGTTGACCTTATCCCACTTCAATATTTGCACTTCTGCCTGGGCCTTAATCAGCGCGGCGTCAAATTCCCTTTCGGCCTGACGATCTTCTGCTTGAAACTGCATGTCGGCCAACATCTTGACCTTTTCAACTGGCACTTCAGGGTTATTAACAACCTCACGCAGTATTTCCATGAATGAAACGGCAGGTTTAATTGGCTCTAGTGATTGCTGTTCGCTCATTTTCTTCCTTTCGATTGCTGATTCCGTTCTTCAAAGTAAACTTCTGGCGGTAGCACAACTATTGAACAAAACGAGGCGAGGAACTCAGCCGCACGGTCAAGGTATTGCCCGAATTCCGTAGTGTCCATTTCGCTCGTTCGCGGTCTAACCTCGTCAATCAGTTCGCCTGTTTCCTTGTTCACAATCTGCTTGACGCCTAGCACTCGCTTAACAAGGGCGTCGTGCGCCTCTTCTGGGCTGATCCAAGGCTCTCCGCTCGCTTCCCTGAGCCATTCCAACCATCCAGGGATAAACGCGCTCCAATAGTACGCATTCGCGTTTAGCGACCTACCCTTCTTGCGCGGGCGCATATCGAACTCCCAGACGCCAGACATGGCCTGAATCTTGGACATGACGCGCCGCTTGTTGTGCGGGCTGTCCATGTCGAGAACCAGTGTTGGTTCTTTGTCGGCCACTAGATCGCCTCAATACTCTTGACTTCAATCTTTCGCGCATAGCCCGTGTTGAAAACCGGATGCGCCCAAAAGTCTTTCAGCGCCGCTACTTCCCAATTTCCACCTTCGTCAATCTCGTATTCGTTTTGCAGGATGACGTTAGTAGTCTTGGCGCTCTCGCCCTCGTTACGGGATGCGAACTCTACCTTGACACGTTTGGTTATCTTTTCCATAAGCCTCTCATTCTTTGTCTGCTCCATTGTCTCTTATTACACGCTTCACTGTTGTGAATGCCGAGGTTCATAGCTTTGCCACCATTCGCGCCGCCATTTCCGCGCCCCATGCGCAACCCCTAGCGTTCCCTTTTCCAAACCACAACACACAGATAGATCGCAGGTGCTCCTCTGTAATTATATGGTCGGCAATTTCAGACTTGAGCGACCAGTTAGCCCATGCCTTTTCAAAGGCAATCGCATCGGCATTGTCGGATTCGTCTAACTCCTGCTCGTTAGTCATTTTCTTTTCTCCCTATTTAGGATAAGCGGGCTTAATCATGCGATCCTATGCACGTTGTTCCATGAAGGACACACGAACATGAGTACACGCAAACACAAAAGCGCGTCTCAGCCAGCCCGCAGCAAGCCTGACTATGTGGTTTCCGCCGATTGTCTTTAATTGCCGATTGAATCAAGCCGCACCGTTCTAGCAGTTTTGCATCGTAAGCTTCGTCGTCAAGGCCGCTTTGTAGAATCAGGAATCCGTACTCGGGCGCGGCTGGAACGTTTAAGCTCAAGCACCCAAGATGATCAAGATTCAGGTCTACATTGAAAGGCCGGCTCCCCCGACCGGGCGCGGTGAGTTTTGGTTCGTGAAACCACAAAAGCTGATAATAGTGCAACTGCCATGCTCGCAGAGTTTCTACCGCCTTGGATATATCCGCCTTGGATGGCGCTGCCGCAGGTTGCCTCATTTCTTTCTCTCGTTTCTCTCGTTTCTCTTAGCGGGTTTCGCCGCTATGATTTCTTAGGCTCTCTATAGTCCACTCGCTTACATCTTGGGCATTGAACGGGATTCTTTTTTCGCGCTTCCCAATCCGCGCCGCACTGATTACAGTGTAGTTTCTTTTTCATAGCTGTTCACAAGGGTGATGCCCGTACTTTTTGAAATACTTCTCGCGACGCTTGAAATTCCCGTTAGGCCAGAATCCCCATACTCTCTTTTCGCGGCCAGTAATTAGTAAAGTCCAAACTCCACTTGTTAAAACTGTGTGCCTGTGTGTTGCTCGCCTGAACGCAATATCTCCCGCTCGGAGCATTACGCGGCCTCGGTCTGAGACATCCTCGTATTCGCCCTCCAAAATAATTGTCAGAAACCACCACGGATGATCATGCAGTGCGCGGTTATCGTCAGAGCGAAAGAAGTGATGAACGCGAATCGAGAAAAAGTAGAAGTTGACCGCCCAACGATGAACGTAAGGACATTCTGGTAGTCCAAGCTTTTGCTTCCACGTGATAATTCGCATTTTCAGAAATTGGTACGCGGGGAAGGATTTGAACCCCCGACCCTTCGGTTATCACCCGACCGCTCTGCGCCTAGCAAGCGGCCATGAACCGCTTATCCGCCAAGCCTAGACTTGAAACTCAAGGTGTGTTCTCTCAGGAGAGTCGCCTTTACGATATCTCGACCTGAAAGACTTAAACCCGACCATCTCTGTCCACCGCTGAGCTACCCGCGTATATTCAAAGAACGAACAATCGGCACTCTACTCCGGTAATAATAATAATGCAAGTAGCAATTTGACCGATTAGGATTTATTTTCAGGCTTCACGGTATAGCAGGGTCTACAAGCGTAGGTGCGGTGGCCTGAGTGTCAGCTTTGACGTATTGACCATTTGAGAATCAGATCGCGGATTATGATTTCGGCGTCATCTGCGCGTTCTTCCCGCGCCACGTCGAGAATTGCGCTAACAAGGTCGTCTAGTGGTGAGAGTTTGCGAAAGAGGCCGCTTGCTGTGAGCATCGTAAACCGAATTGGCGTAGGATCGCCGTCGAATCGCACGTGAAAGGTTGGTTGAGACTTCCCCGGCCAGTCGTGAACGTCTGTTACTGTGCCGCGGGTTCCGACCGCGAATTTACCGTTACAAGCGAATTCCCGTATAGTCTCTAATCGCTGTCCTGTTTGCCAAGGTGATTGCCACATTGTTTCTGAGTAATGGTGTGGCGTTGGCGATAAGGATTTCCAACTGGGCGCAAGCAAGTCTGGCAAGCTGTTTGTTCCATAATTGTTTTCTGCCTCCATGTTGCTTAGTGTGTTTGGGAATGCTGTTTGTTCACTCACCGATCCAATCATCAGGGTCGATGCGCTGAATAGTTCCCTCGTCGCAACGGTTACACGAATCGCCGGATACGTCCTTCTCGTCGTAAAAGACTTCGCCACATTGATCGCATTCAAACTGCATATGCAACTCCCTTCACCATCCATGTTCATTAGCAATCTTGGCGAGCCGATCATAAAATTCGCGTTTAGTTTCTCGCTTATCGTGGCCGGTCTCGGCGGGATAGTCAGTGCGGTAAATGAATATCGGTAAATCTCTTTTGCGAGCCATTTTAATCATATGCTTTGTGCCCTTAGATTGACCGTCCCTTTAGCTGTGAATCTGAGCGATGCGTGTCACCTTGTCTATAAAACAGTCGTAAGGCAAGTCTCGCTTCATTAAGTTGCAGCTCCAGCAACACGCTACACTATTGTTTGCCGTGTAACCCTTGGAGTTGTCTTTTCTGTCAACGCCATTGTATAGCCCGCTGGCCTTGGAAAGTTCGCGGGAGGGCGCATCGCCGCAGTAGTGGCACTTGGCAAAAACCAGTCCGCGCATTTGCTCTTTTGACAGTTGAAATGAATAGCCCTTGGTTTCGGCGTTGCGGCGGTATATAGCAAAAAGCGTGTTTACCATCACTACGCCTTCTGGCTTGCGGTGCTTAAGTCCGTTTTCTCGTCGGCGCTCTGCGTTTCCACACCCGCAGTCGTGTCGTGTTCCTCGCTGAAGATACCGAGTAAATACAAGCGCACTGTTTCCACATTCGCACAGGCACTGCCATTGCCATCGGCGGTTTTTTACGTCCCGCCGTCCCCTCGCTATCACCGTTAACTTCCCGAAGCGTTGGCCGGTCAAGTCTGATTTCCGCGAACGCCAACAGCCGCAACTAATGTTATTCCCGCTAATCAACTGAGAGGTAGGCACTGACGCGAACTGCCCACATTCACACCTACATCGCCAGCATAATCGTTCCACGGCCAGACATCATGAGTATCTCCGTCGCCGCAAAACTCGATAGTGTAAATCGGAGCGGGAACCGCGTAGCAGGCGGCGGCGCTTGCCAACTCATGATCGCCGTGCGCGTCATCGTGTGCGGCGTCGTAGCCTCTTGCGAGATGATTTTTTCTTTCCGCTTCGATCAGTTGTACTCCGTTCATGTTTTTTGCCTTTCTTTGGGTGGTAGTTTAGAACTACGTCAGTTATGCGATCTAAGACTTCCGGGGTTTTTAGTTGCTTCATCATTCAGCCCTCCCAATGCCTATCTTCGCAGGCGTCGGAACACCAAGATTCCGACCGCGTTGCCGTGGAGCATTCAGGCTCATAGACTCGCCCGCAGTATTCGCAAGTCGCCTCGCGGGGCGGTTCGTCCTGTTCCTCTAAGAGCCACGAAGGAACTACCGCACTTGCGCCACGTTGCCCCGGATTCTTTTGGCTTACGCTTTTGCTCATTTAGACCTCCAGCTTTTCTTGTCCGACCGCCCACTCTCGCAGTTTTGGTAGCAGTTCGAGCACTTGTTCTGGATCGAACGACACGCCGACATCCTCCAGCTTATCAACGATCCAAAGTGTCGGCGGCAGGTTTGGGTGCAAGTCCTCTTGAACTAAGCACCACGTTGAATCGGAGCTATCGTACACGACAGTCCCTTTCACTTCGACGCCTTTGTAGTCTGTACTTGAAAAGGATTTCATTGGGTCAACTCCGCGTCAATATGCTGAGATTCTTCCAAATCAAAATCGCTCAGGGATGCGCCCGAACATTCGAGGCACAGATAACCCGTTGCGCCCGGAGCGTCAGTCAGGACTTCGATAATCTCCGCGCCACAGTTATCGCACTTTGGTTGCCTTGGCATGTTTCCTCGCTTTCCTTTGCCTCTTTTTCTGTTTCGGATTCTCAGCTTTCGGGCGATAGGCCAATACCCGATCCGCGATTGCGTCTAATTCTTTGGGTGTTTTTGGTGGCTTCATTGTTTCAGTTTCTGGTTTCGTTGATCGAAGGGGGCGTTGAACGT
>Ga0247674_1000036_pt1 | contig 21219 bp, 33 predicted proteins | sample CNK15_metaG_FD_183044 | JGI IMG/M metagenome (GOLD analysis project Ga0247674, IMG submission 183044) | Soil microbial communities from Purdue University Martell Research Forest, Indiana, United States - CNK15 | ecosystem: Environmental > Terrestrial > Soil > Temperate forest > Bulk soil...
CGCCAGGCGATTTTGGCGAGCCGTGTCATAGAGGTTTTGCGTGGCCTGAAAGCCTTTCTGGAAGGCAAGGGGATCGACTTCAACCGCCATAGGAACCTCCGAAGCTCGAATAAGGGTTGGAGTTGTAATTCACACCCGAGTTAAGGCCAGTCACGCCGCTGAGGCCATAGCCCGACGCTCCGCCACTATTAGGCGCGCCAAAGAGCGAGCCTTGCCCGGTATAGCCATAGCCATTAGATGACGGCGTGGTATAGGCGCTGTTGTAATTAGCCACCGCGCCCGCCACGCCACCCAGACCGGCATTCAGCGCATTAGCCTGCCCGGCATAACCCGAGGCGCGAGCCGTGCCACCGTATTGCAAGGCATTCCCTGCGTTTGAGGCGTAGTTTTCGCCAGCCTGTTGCGTCTGATTCGTCGCTGTTTGGCCAACCCCGGCCAGCGAGGCCAGACGGTTGAACACGTCGCCTTGATTGGTGCGGAATCGGTTATAGACGTTCCCGTACTCGTTGGAGGCAAAGTCCTGGTTGTACTTCGTCAGCGCCTTGGCTGCCGCACCAGACAGAAGACCGCCGCGCGCCGCCGCAGATGATTCAATCTGCTTCTGCCCTTCGCCAATCCGGAACTGATAGCCGGGATCGGTTTCGAAGTCTTGCGCCGTGAAATTCTTCAGCAGCGAGCCATACAGCGGATTTTGCTGCTGTTGCTGCGAAGCTTGCGCGATCTCCGGCCCGAGCTGCTGACGCAATTGCGTATCCAGCACAGAGGGATCGCTATAGCCGGTATAGCCAGTGCCGAATTGCTGCTGATGCCCGGCGAGCACGTTATCCCACGCGCGCCGATAGGCGTCGTTACTGGCGTATAGCTCAGCATTCGGCATGGGGATGCCGCTCGAGGTATCCACCAGCGCCGCATTGGCGAGCGAGCCACCCGACGCCGCGCCAGAGCCGCCCACGCCGAGCCGCATGGCCAATTCGTTCAGCGCGTTCGATCCGACGTTGCGCCAGGGCGACTGATCTTGTCGGGCCTGCTGATACTGGTCGTATTGAAGCTGAGCGGCCTGTGATGCTGAATCGGCCTGCGTCCGCGCCGCCTTCTTCGAAGCATTAGCGGCGATGGCAGCCCCGCCAAGCGCTGCCGCTCCGCCAACTACCGCCGCCGTTACTCCGAAAGACATGGCTTTTCCTCCTGCCGATTGGCGATGAGTTGTCGATTATCAGGACCGCCCAGCAATTCCCGATTAGTGGAAGTGGTTAATTCCTCCACCAGCTTGTCCAGATCCGTTTCTTCCGTCGCATGCACCGTGGTCCAGTAGGTATCCGCATGTGCATAACCCGCGCGTTTGGCGCCAGGTTTGGACGTGATTATCGCATGAGAATCGGTAATCCTGCGCATACCCTCATCGGTCGAAACCTCAATATCGCCAGAAATAATACAGAGATGTTCGGTTTTGTGAACGGCCCCCGTTAGAACCGTTCCCTTCCGAATCAGCATCTTGCGCGCATAGAGGCCCGGCGCGAAATGATGCCAGACTGGGCATTCCACCTGCGGCAGCTCTTGCAGCGCTTTTTCCAGGCTGAATACTTTATCCCGTGGCGTCATCCCAAACGAGACAGATGGCTCTACGCGCTGGACGAGATTCATACCGATTCCGCACCGCTAATGGTGATGGTCACGCCGTTACCCGACGCACGAATGGTCGCGCCCGGCTCGATCTTCTGGTTGATAAGTCCGAAAATCGTCTTGGCACTCGTGGCCGGAACAATCACTCTATCGACTTGGGTAGCATCGGTGGCACTCCCGGCTACCGGTACCATATAGACATTAGCCGTGACCGGCGCCCCGGTCGGATTCCACAGTTGCGCGGCAGAAACGCTCGTGCGCGTCACCGTGTCCGGGCCGGTATAGACGGTCGATATCGACCCAGTGAGTACAGCCTGCCCTAGCGTTTTCCAGGTAATCGTCATATCTTTCCCTTATCGGAAGCGCCGCGCGTCTAGCTTTGCAGTCGCTGTAACGGAGCCGCTAGCGAACTGCGCGAAGACAACGGCGTAAATGGTTGTCGTGCTGGCCAGGCTAAACCGTTGCGTCGGCATCGCGCCGCCCATCGTCGCATTGGCGGCAATTGCGGCATCCGCAAATTGGTAATACGTGCCATTGGCGCCCAACGTGGCACTAGTCGATGACGCCCCGACCGCTTGGTTCAGCATCACCGCGCCACCCGACGCCGCCAGCAAAAAGCCGCCAAACACATCCCAATCGCCAGCCGTCAGACTGATCGACGTGACATTGGTAAAGGTGGAATTGGTTAAGCCTGTCGAAGCGCTAGCGGGGATGTACTCGCCAACGCTCCCGGCTGCGGCATTATTATTGGTAGTCGTGCCGACAATATTCGGTTGATTCAGGGTCGGGGTCGTGCCGAAAACCGCCGAACCGGACCCGGTTTCATCCGAAAGCACGCCCGCCAATTGCGCCGAGGTCGTGGCGGCAAACTGAGACAAAGGGGTGAGCACCGACGCGGCATTGGTAACTTGCCCCACCGTATAATCGCCGGATTGTCCTGTGACCGCGCCAATTCTGCCGAATACAGACTGTACCGGCGCTTGCGCGGCATAATCCAGCGGCACCGCACCTACCCATCCTGGGTCAAAGGAATTAATACCTGCATCAATCGGCGTCGGGAGCGGTACCTGCCCATTGATTTCATTATCCTGGGCGCGCGTCGTCGCCAGCAATGCCGTCACCAGCGCCGTCAATGCCGTCAGATCGGTTGCGTTGCTGCCGCCAATTCGCGTCATCAATTGCTGTACCCAAATCCACCACGGCCGGCTAATCTGGCCGGTATTTGGGTCGATAAACGGCTCGCGGATATTGGGGAGGTCGAGCGAACTCATGATGTACCGGATTGCGCTTCAAGGAACGCGCCTTGCATTGCGATTTTGGCATTCGCGGTCGTACCGATGCGGAAAATCCGGTCACGCCCCATGCCGAGCCGGTTCCATTGCACGCGCTGCCAATATTCGCCGATTTTACCCAGCTTCTGCGTCAACGTGGAAGACCAGGTATTGCCGCCATCATCCGACCAAGACATCCAGATTTCCGGATCGGATTCCCCAGAGACAGATAGACCACTATTGCCCACGCCAACCTGGCAATCCAGGACAAATTGGCGGAAAAACTGCCGATAACCCGAGTTTGTGATGTGCGGAAAATCTTTAAGCCGCAGAATAACCGCGCCATTATCGGTGTAGGTGTCGAGATCCAGCGCGTAAATATTGCCGTTCTCAAAATCCCCTACCAGATTCTTGCCAGCAAAATAAGCATGGCAGTTAGCCCGATGACGGGTCACCTCATTATCATCCCGCCGATGTTCCCGTTCATGCCACAGGCCATTGGCCACGTCAAAACACCAGGTCTTGCCCGCCGATGGGAATGTCAGTACATAAAAGGAGTGGCCGTCCTGCTGATAGGTCCAGGAGAATGCGTCGTCAATCGGCCCGTATCCTGCAATTTCCGCCTCCATCGCGTGATTACTGACGCGGCCGGGCTGATAATTCTGCGCACGGAATACCATGTTGCCGCCGTTACGGTCGCGGCCCAGCCAGTAAATGGTATTGTCCAGCCGGTTGACCGAAAACGGCGCCGAGCATCCCACCTCATTGAACGCGCCTTGCATGCGGGCGAACGGAGCATTTGAATCGCCAGAGTCGTAGAAAATTTCCACGCTAGTCGGCCCGAATAGCCAAAGCTCCAGATGATCCACTACCCCCGAGACAATCTTGTCCGGCGAGCCTTCCGCGCTGGCAAAGTCCAGCGGGTCAATCGTCGTCATATAGAGCCCAGTCCAATAGAACTGCTGGGTGTTGGGCTTGATGAAGACAAATCGACCGTTGACGAAAAAAATGAAGCTGGAGCCAAACCAGCCATCCCCGCTCATCGTCGTGACTGCATAGGTGTCCAGCGCGACGATTGGCGCCACTGTCGTTCCGTCAACGAATACCGCCTGCAAGCCGTTATCGGCGGCCATCATCGGCCCCACTGAGGTGGCAAGCGTCGTCAAGGTAAGCCATGCGCCGGACAGGTAGCGATAGAGCGTATTGCCACGCACCGCAAAGAAGGTGCCAGTGCTCGTGACGTACTCCAAGCGCATCGGCCCCGATCCGGGGACGGTTGCCCACAGCAAGAGGCCCGGCGTGCCGTAATACGTGACAGGCGCGGGCGAGCCGTCAGGATTCACCTCCGCGTAGAGGTTGACCATCCGACCCGTACCCGCGATCTTGCTACGCGTCGAATTTGCCCCGGAAGTCAGCGGAATGCGCATTTACGCCTCTCCGCTATAGACGTTGAAACGAGGCTGCAAAGAGCCCTGCGGCAAATTGGGCGGCGTGGCGAGCTCGCGGAAGCGCGTATTGGTGCGCTTGATCACGCGAAACGTGGTCGAGGCCAATTGCGCGATATCGGGGCGCAGGGGCGAGCCAAAGGCCGCGCAGAGCCACTTGGCCAGGTTGAACCGAATGGGCGCCACATACTCCGGAGGCAGCGCCACATCATCGCCCGGCGTCGCGTAGGTCGGCATCGTGACCTTGACCGTCAGTTCAATCTGTCCCGAGGACGGCTGCGGCCACACATAGAGCGTGGCCAGCGGGAAAGTCGGCTCGTACAGAATGGCATTGGGCGGGGCGCCGGGAATGCCCTGCAAGGCGATGCGCTGCCAGTCGGCGAGCGACGCCATGATATAGAGCGGCGGAAAGAGAATCGAGGTAGGCGCGGAGCCATTGCGCCAGGCTGCAGCCTCCACCGACACCGGACGCTCTACGTTGAGATTACCGCCCGGCCCGATGGTGTAGCTCACTGCGCCGGTAGCGGGCAGGATCAGCGTTTTCAACGCATAGACCGCCAGATCCGAGGTGCGCCACTGCGCCAGCATCTGATTCAAGGTCGCAATGGCAGTTTCCGTCTGGGCGGCAGAAGGCGTTTGGCCCTCCCCGATAATCCCGGTGTCCATTAATGCCAGATTTACCACATCCGAGACGGTTGTCATGGCATGTCCTAGGCTTTGGCTTTCTCAATCTCTGCGGTGAGACGTTCCACGCCCCAACGCTTATCCACCTTCACGCCCAGCGCGGCGGCTTGCTCTTCCAGGCTGACCACCTCGTCGGAAGGCTTGGGCGCTCCGGCATCGGCGTAGCCATCAAAACGCATGGCTTCCTCTTCCTCAGGCGAAAAGACAATCTTGAATTCGTCTTCCACGTCGCCGTTCAGATACAGGCATTTCGGGAATTCTTGCATCCCCATTCTCCGAAAAAGACCCGCCGAAGCGGGCCCGAGTTAGGCGACGACGCCGGTTTGGGTCGAATCCGGGCGCGTGTATTGCACCGAATAGACCTCACTCGCGGTCGGCGTGATCGGGGAGGCGGTGTTGTTACTGAAGGTGATGGCGAGCGTATTGGCCGCCGAGACGCGCACGCCAGCCAGGCCGAGGCCAGCTTGTGCAGTCGGCTTGTTGACGTCCACGAAATCGCCGGTTTTGAGGCCGGGGACCGTGAAGGTCTGTTCTGCCGTGGTGTTGGCGGCAACCTGCGCGGGCGAGAGCGTCACCGAAATGACGCCCAGCGCCTGCGTATTGCCCATGATGATTCCAGCCATAAGGATCTCCTAGAGGAATGGGCTGGCGCCATCCGGATAGGATAGCGCCAGCATGGGCGGATTTAGTTGCTCAAAATCCTGGCCGCCAGTTGGGCGCGCAGGGTCTTGTAGCCGTACAGGCAGTCGATACGGCACGGGAACACATCGTTGGAGATGTCGTACGCACGCACGATGCGCAGCGAGATACCGTCGTAGACTTCGCGGGCCGAGAAATCCACGCCCTTCGGCATTTGCAGATCGGCCGACACGAAGGCAAAGGCGTCCTTGTGGAAGGCCAGCGAGGGCTTATAGACCGCCGAAGCACCGCCAACCTTGGTGATGGCTACGCCGTTGGCGATACCCGCTGCGACCACGTTCTGCGCGCCGGTCGAGGTGTAGATCGCCGGGGCGAAGCTCAGCGTACCCGCACCGCCTGCGTAGTCTGCCGTCACGACGAACTGTTGCAGCACGCCGGTATCGGCCTTGGTTTCCGGATGCACGCGGTTCGTGCCCGCGAAGGTGATCACGTCGCCCTTCTTGAAGGTCGTCGCGCCGGTTGCCACCACCACCGAGGTCGAGCCGTTCGTGGTGACAGCGCCGTTGACCGTGTAGGTCGTGGCCGAAGCGGCGGTGCCAGTGGTCTGCGACGGCAGCAGGGTGTTTTCGTAGATCGTGCCGAAGCCAGCGGTGCGGCCAACCATGCCTTCGCGGTATTGCTTGGAAATCTCGGTCGAATCCTGAAACAGACCCTTCAGGCCGTCAACCAAGTCGAGGTTATCCTGAGTATTCAGGATCAGCGTACGAACGCTGCTCGGGGCCAGGTTGTCCACCAGCAGCTTGCGGGCCGACAGCGCCTTATTCAGCGTGATGGCCGAGCCGATGTTGTTCACGGCGTTGTACACATCGAGCGCCATGTTGAAGGCGTCCGCCTCGATGTTGGCCGACAGCACGGCCATCGCCGGCTCAAGGATGCGGTCCGCGAAGTCGTCGAGCGAGAGGGTCAGTTCAGCCGAGCTGAACGTCACGTCAACGCCCTTCTGCGTACCCATCGTGACCGATACGCTTTGTTCAGTCGTGTCTTGGGTCGAGAGGGTCTTGCCGGTACGCACCGTGTATTGATTCGGCAGACGCACCTTCAGGGTATCGCCGATCTTGGCGCCCGATTGTGCGTAGGAGTCGTCATATTGACGGTTGATCGAGCCGATGAAATTCAGCTTTTGGTGCAGGATCGCCAGCGCGCGGCGCGTGACGGCGGTGGGAGTGAGGATCGAATTAGGCATGTTTGCTCCGAATTGTCAGATTTAACGTTTTCGGCGGCCTTCGTGATAACGACGCATCCATTCATCAATGGGCAAATCGTCACTAATGCCACCTTCGCTAGTTCCACCCGTGCCAATCGGTTTGATCGGTGCGGGCGCCTTAGAGACAGGCTTGGCGGCGGGCTTGCTCAGCTCTTGCTCAAGCTTGAACAGTTCGCGCGCCTGTTTCGTAGGAGGCAGGGAAAAAATCCGGGTTGCCTCGTCAAGGTGTTCCGCTTGCCCCAGATAGTGAATGACCTTGTGCGGTGCATCCGTATCCAGCGCCAGACGGATGAAGTTGTCATCCATCCCCGCCATCGTCAGATTAGTAACGGCATTCTTGAACGCGGAGTCTTTGAACTCCTTCGCCCCGTCCTGCAGTACCTTGCTGACAGATTCGTCAAAGCGTTGTGCCTCTACGAGTTTCTGTGCTTCCGTTTGAACGAGCTTGCGCACGTCCTGCGGTTGCTGCCCGTCATCGTGCTGAGGGTCTTGCTGGAGAGCCTGGCGTAATTGCTCATTCTCCCGGCGCAATTGCTCAGCGGCATTACGTGCCTCATACTTTTCGCGGGTAATCTCGCTAATGCGGCGCTGGAACCAAGGCTCTTTCTTCTTGCCTTCGTCCGGCGTCTCATCGGTTTGATGTTCCGCTTCCTGCTCTGCGGTCGCTTCAGAGCCTTGGGTTTCGACCTCTTGCACCTGTTCAGGCTGAATGCCTTCCGCCGGGTTCACGGATTCGATTTCATCGGACATGGAATGGATTCCAAGAGATTGAGCCCGGTGATACAGCACCGGTACTGTCTTGTTACTAACTAAACGCCATTATATACAGGATTATCAAAAATGAAACGCTAGCCCGGAGGCGGCCTATGGATGAAAATGCCCGCTCGGGGCGGGCTGTGGTTGTGCGAACCTACGCGGCTAGATTTAGTGCGCCTGCCATCAGGTTGTGGCCGTCAGATGACGGGTGAACGCCGTCAACACTGAACATGCCAATACTGGTAGCAGCGCTGGAAACCGTTGTCGATGCAGCGGAGCCACCAATTGTTATTGTGGTTGCGTTCGTGACTGCGGCAATCCAAGTGTCCAGCCCGATACCGCCCGCGCCGGCGCCAGCAATGTAAATCTGCCGGAATTTATCCGCCGCCGTGAAATTGGCTGTGGCGCTGGTGAAGGTACTAGACGATGCGTTGATAGCGCCATCAGAAACAGACCTTACGCCCGTAATGGCCCACTTGCCGGAATTTCTGCTGGATTCAACCGCATCAGCAATTTCAAAGTATCCAGCCAGCGGATGCCCGGACTGCCCCGCTCGCAACGTACCAGGTGCATTAGAGCCGGTTGCTACTGCAACGCCGTTTAGTATTGGGGCGCCATCTCGAATCCAGTCGTTGATTCCAACCCGGACTGTTTCGCCAGTCTTAACCGTCTGATTGGCGACGGTAGCCCATCCATCAGTCGAAGTGGTGGACGGCACGAGGGTCGTTGCCTTGGTGACTATGCCTCGCGCTGCAAGCCATTGCCAAATGGTGATCTTATAGCCCTGCAACTGCGCTAAAGTTGCGCCGGCTGTGAAAATATCATTGGTGCCGTATTCATCAAGCGCATGAGTGCATGCAAAGAGCTGTGCATTTCGCGTGGTGGACGTGATGAAACTTGCGGCACGATCACCTGGAAGGGCGCCATTGAAATATCCAGCCAATGCTGCAATGCACGCCTGCACAAAGAAACCGTAATCGGTGGCTCTGTTATCTCCTGCAGCCGCCATGATGCTATCGCCCAAACCGCCCCACGTCTTCGGCCTGATACCAGAAATCGGAATTCCCAAGATTGCAACCGGGCTATATGCCGGCCCTTGCGATGTAGAGCAAGCACTATTTGACGGCGTTGCATCAGTGTTCGCGGCGGAAGCCCCTTCAAGGCTGCTGGCGTTTGTGAACATCGAGAGTGGCCATTTTTGACCGGCACTCGCCACCGACACATAAGTACGGACGTAGAGATTCTGTCCAGCAACCGCATTCAGAGGGATGGGATCACTGATTGCGTAACAGCCGGGGTCGATGACGACCGACCGCGCGCCATTGAACGACACCGGGTAGGCCGTGCCAGCCGAAGACGCCCCAATCGTGCCATTCTGCACCGGGTCCATGCTTGCTTTAACCGTAATGGTATTTGGCCCCAGCGTCGCGCCGTTGTAGTAGTTCGCGTAAATTAGGCGAAACTCACATGCAGATACCAATACATTATGGATGGTTCTGTATGTGGTGGAGGTATCCGTACCATTGGACAGGTTCCCGGAATTGCTCCCGAAGCCATTTCCACGCGACGTGACGATAGGGTTTCCCCTGAACAGGTTGTCACGGCGCAGTCGAGCATCAGTGCGAGCTACACCCGGCGCATCAAGAATTCCCATACATCACCTCACGAAATCGTAATAGCCGGCTGCGCAGTCACAGCGCCGTTGGCATCGCGTGTCACGGCGGGTTGCGTGACGGTCTTTGTGAGGGCGCCTAGCACATAAGTCGCATGCCATGCATCGATGGCGCCGGGGAATGCGGTGCTTGCCGTGTCTGTGGTGAAGGTTCCTGTTGCACCATCCGGCCAGACGATGCTCGCCGTGGTAATGGCGCCGTTCACGTCGCGCGTGGCTGATACCAATTGGAAGGACTGCGCATACGCCCAAGTCGAAAGCGCCCGATTTGCGCCGCCCCAATCCAATAGGAACTGGGATTTCTGCTGCCAGCCCGGTGTGGTGTCATATGACACAGAGGCTGATCCGCCTGTCGGCCTCACCCGAATGTAGGCCGGCTCATTCAGGATATCCGAGGATGGCGCTGTCACTGCACCATTTGGCCACGTGACCCACGTTGCTAACCCGCTAAACACGGTCGGGCCACTATCCAGCGTGTACTCAACCACCACAGTCGCGCCCACTCCAGGCGTCACCGTCACCAGTGACCCATCAGGGACAAACACCGGCTGCGAAATTTCATTCGCGTTGACCGGGAAACTAGGCATTTTGCATCACCGGCTGTTGTTCGGGTTGCTGGGGCTGCGCGTCATCGCCCGGATAAATGTCCGGAGACTGCGCCACCTGAATGCCAAACTGTTCCGCCAACGCTTCCGCAAATCCCGGTCCCAGCATCGGCAATAGCAGTTTCAGGCGTTCCGTTTCCTTGCCATAACGATCAATCAGGCGCTTTTCTCGCTCTGCATCATTATTCGCCACGGCATCATTGTACTCCTGTCCGAGCGCCTGCAACTGCGCCTGGCATTGCTGAAGCTGCTGATTCAGTTGCTGCATTTCCGGGGACTGCTTGTCATCCCGAATACCAGGCGGCAGGAATTTTGCCAGCCGTTCGGCCAACTGATCGGCCATCGGGAAATCCGCTGCCTTCATAATCAGGTCGCCCGCTTGCTGCAGGAGCTGCGGATTGCCCTGCGCCATTTGCGTCATGGCTTCAAACGCTTCAGCTCGGCGCGTGGAGTAACTCGGGCCGACCGCCACGGTCACGTCATAGCGCCCGACAGACGGATTATAGATGCGCTCAATATCGCCAGTCGTCGGATTTTGCTCCTCGCGTACGGCTTCCGGCTGATTCGGATCAATTTTAGCCTGATCTTCCGCGCCATCCTCGCCGAGAATCCGAATCACGCGCGGCGTGTCGTAAACCTTGGGAATCAGGTCAATCAGAATGCGCCCGGTGTATTTGATCGAGCGGGCCAGATTGTCGACAAAGTGGAAGTTGGCCAGGTCGCCCTTGCGCTGAAGCGTATTGAGCGCGCGGCCAGACTGCGAATTCGGATTGGCGCCAAACGAGGCATCATATTGCCCGCTCGCCATCTTCATTTCTTCAGCGGCGGCCTGCATCCCCTGCAGATAGGCCGGCGCCATCACCGGAGGCGCCTGGCGCGTGGGCGGTGGCACCGGGTTGCCTTCATCGTCCACGTGGTTATAGGGCAGATACGAGAAATTCGCCGTGTTGGCGTTTTCCCAGTATTGCTCATAGCCTTCGCGGGCTTCTGCCGGGCCAACGTACGGGATCTTGTTCTGTAGCGCTACGTGTTCCGTGGCCGAGCTGGTCCAGTAGTTGTACATGCGCTGCGGATCTTTCATCGTCCGCGTATGGCCCTTGCGCTCTACCTTGCCGTCGATATCGGTTTCTTCCCCGACTACGCGCACGATGGGGATGTACTTGCCCAGCCAGTCGCCGCGTTCAATGATCTGGTCGCCCGCGATCATCTTCCATTTGACCTCTGGGCGGCGGATCTTGCGCTTGCGGCTGTCCGGCAGCGCCTTGAGCATCTCCGCATTGGCGCCTTCTCCCTCCAGTTCCGACATCTTGACCGTCCGGCCCAGCTCGTCCGCGATCAGCCAATCCGTAATTTCGACAACGTGAAAGTATTCGGCAAGCCGGATCTTGTCCTTGCTCAGCCATTCATCGCCGCCTTCCATCGGCCAGCCAATGCAGTCAATGTCCGGATACCGGGCGTCAAACTCCTTCTTGAGCATGTCCTTGAAGACAAAGCCGAACTTCGCATCCGAGCCGTCAGCCTCTTCAATGTCCGGGTCGAGATAGACCATCAGCGGATTTTTGACGCGCTTGATGAAAATCTCTTGCTCGAAACTGTCGTCTGAAGCGTAGTTCGTCACCACGCGCCAGTAACCGATCCCACCGTCCACCGCAAACTCTGCCGCCGTGTCATAGGCGGTATCCGCGCTGGAGTTGGCCTCGATGTGCCGGATAATCCCGTTGAAAATGTCGGCAGTCTTCTTGTCCGCGCCGTTATCGACCGGAGACACGCGCACGCTAGGCTTGTTCTCGCGAGCGCCGTTGGTGATCTGCCGGTTGTGCTGGAGCGTCTTGTTGATCGTCAGGCAAGGGCGCTTGCCGAGAATCCGATTGCTCCAGACTTCGGTCGGCCACTGATAGCCGTTATCCGAGTCACCATGCGCAAAGCGCAAATCCTCCCGGAATAGCTTGCGGAAGTCCGATTCGGCCTCTTCGCAGCGGCGGAAGCGTTCGTGCGCCTCTTCAACGATCTTGCGGTCTGCTTCGGATTGGTTATCAGCCATTTAGCTCATCCACCCGCCAAATCCGGCAGGCATTTTTGGTTCTTTCTTGGGTTGCTTCGCTTCTTTCTGGACACGCACCACGCCAGGAAACAGTTCAGTCAGCGCCCAGATTGCCGCGTCCGCCCGGTTCGGTGAGTTTTCGCCCAGATATCCAACGGTTGAAAACGCGCCCAGCTCGTCTTCCAGATCCTGAAAATTCCCGGCGTGCCTGACCTTTCCTTGCTCATACAGCGCGGAAATTGGCTCTGCCCGCACCGCCTTGCCGCGTGTGGCGGTCACCTGCTTATATGGCGTTCGTGGCCTGGCAGTCTGAATCACATGCTTGACCATCGCCCCGCCGTAATTCCCTTCCCCGACAATCACATCAGCCGCATGGCGTTCATAGGCGCTGGCGGCAACGCGGCCCCAAGTCGCGGGCCCGGCTTTTACCGTTGCATCCTCCAGCACGTAGGCATTACCGTCCGTTCCCAGCCCAGCTACCACGATGCCGATGGCGTCATTATCTGCATCCGCCTCGTCATCCGAACCGGAGGGGTCTACCGCTACCACGATCCGAACCATGTCTGGCAAATCACTGTCCACCACGCGCCATTTTTCAATGGTTATGTCGGAGAATAGCTGATTTGGGTTCGCATCGGCAAATTCCCCCTCCAAAAATCGCTTCCGCAGCCGTGGCCCAAGTGATTTTAGCGTATCCAAATAGCCAGCGGACAGGTTTTCTGCATTATCCAGCGGGTTGATCTGGAAATGGGAGTAATCGTCTGCCCGTGCTACTGGCTGTTTGCTATCCGGGTCGCGCTTCTGGATGAATACCTGATACGACCAATGGGCCTTGCTCGGGGGATTGCAGTCGTAATACATGCGAGGCCGCATCGGACGCGGAGGCTGGCCTGCAATCACCTGATCTACCTTCTGCGCCAGGCGCGTGACCGCAATGCCGACGCTGCCCCACGGGAGCTGGCTGCATTCGTTCAGGTAGATCGTGACGTATTCCTGGCCGAGAATCTTTTCGGTGCGCTCCTTATCGTCGAGGCCACCGAACCAGATCTGCGAGCCGTTCTCAAATTCGGCATACCAGTCAGTTTTGCTGAGATTCCACTTTACGCCAGGAAAGGCGATTTCCATCACCTTCGGAAAAGTGTCAAGAACGACAGAATTTTTGACGTGGTTGAATCGGAAGCGCAGGATCGCGTGCCGGCTCTTGGGCGCCTTCAAGGCGCGCAGCACCACGTTGCGGACAAGAAGGAACGTCTTGCCGCTCCGGCTCCCACCGAACAGCATGCAATGCGTCGATTGCCCGGCCAGGATGGCCTGAGCCTGCGCCTGCTTGGCATTTAGCTTAAAGGTCGACATCCTGCGCCGTGGCTTGAATCACAATTGCGCCGCCGCCCTTACCACTATGTTCGTGCAGAAGCTTCTCGCTGTATTTCTTCGGAGCCAGCTTGCCGAGCACCCATTTACGGGTTTCCACCTGCAGGCGCCGATGCTCGATCATGTCGCCTTCTGTGATTTCCAGTCCGGTCGCCTTGCTGACGGTCTTTTGCCCCATCTGCGTGTGATCGGCAATATGGACCATTTCGTCGAATAGCGCTTCCGCTTGAGCCTCGCGCGCGCGAGCGTATTGGTCCGAGAAGCCCGGTTCCAGCGTCAACCATCGAAACACAGTCGCGCGAGCCGGCATGTCGTCATCCAGGCAAATCGTGCGCAGACTTTCGCCGTCTGCTAGTCGCTCACAGATCTTGTCCGCTCTCTCTTGGGAATACTCGCTTGGTCGCCCCACTTTTGGCCTCTTCGTGCAATTCAGTTGCAACTATGATAGCGCAACTCAGTTGCATTTGTAGTGGATGGCAATTTCATTGCTTTCGACCTCGCGCGCACTGAGCAAAATGTTGCGCGATGCTCGCATGCTAGTTGGTATTTATTGCGCCTATCTCAGCCTGGCGCATAGTTTCCGCTCCTGCGCATCCTTCCGTAGTGACGCCTGATACTCTTGCCACTGCATATTGGAGGGCTGATCCGCTCCGCCTGCGCATAATGGCGTGATGTGGTCGATTACGTAGCCATGGCAGGGTAGGCGATTCTTCCCGGTGCTCGGGCAGGTGTGTGTCTTGGCGAATTCGTGGCGGGCGGCATTACTGCGGGCTTGGGCTGGCAGGCAAACCAGCAGGGCCGCGAATAATGCAAGAGCGGCTTTCATTGCGCGCCGTTCAGGTTGGGCACTCTCTCCTCCCAGTAGAGGGTGTATAGCATCTGGGCCGCATCCGTGGGCGCTACGCCACCCGTCAGCGTGCTGAATCGCCCGAAATACGTCCCGGCTGGCAGTCCGCGTTCCGTGGTTTCTCCGCCTGCGTTCTGGCTGGACTGGTTGCCCTGGTTGGTGCTGCATTTGATGATCATGTCATCGACCTGGGTGCCGCCCGTGAAATCCCCGCCGGTCTGAATCGTGACACTCGATGTGTAGAACGGAGCTGGACGTTCGCCCATGCGATTGACGCCGATAATTGGGAGCGAGGTCGTCCAGCCGCCTGAATCCGTGGCGCCGGTGTAAATCGCCAGACGCAGCGCTCCTTGCGTCAAGACTAGGGTTTGCGCCCACAGGATGAAGTCGATGGTGCTGACGAAGCGGAATTGGACGGACGGCCCAGCGACCGGGATCACCTGTTCCACGAATGAGCGGAACATGCGGCCGGCAAAGAATCCGGTTTGCCCCGGATCCACTCGGACACGGGTGCTAGGTCCGGAGCGATCCGTCAGGAGTTTCGATTCTATCGCGGTGCTGGGCATTTTCGTTGGCGGGGCAAGCCGCGTTACTTTTTCTTGCCCTTATTAAGCGTCTTATTCGCCGCCGCGTCAACCTTGGCCTTTTGGCCAGCAGTTAGATTCCCGGCGTTGAATTGCTGGGAGGCGCGGCTTTTGGCATTGGCGGCGTGTTTCTTGTCATTTGCCACAGAGCCAGTCCCTTTCACCGGATAGGCGCGCTGCGCAGGCAGTGCATAGTCGCTGGCAGGCATCGCCTTGCGCTGTTTCGTGGTCAGTTTGGACATTTACACGCTCCAGATAGAAAAACACCCCACCGAAGCAGGGTAAAAAGGATCGAGAGTCAACGATCCGAGGGGTAAATTGAGGAAATGGGGCTAGCGGTTCAGCCGAACGAGTCACGCTGTCTTGGCGTCCTACACATCCCCTCACGGCTGCGCCCTTGTTCGAATCGGCCGCGTAGTCGCAACCGCAAAGGCGCAGGCGTGAAAGGTCGGAGCATTCCCTCATGGATGGCGACTGTTTGGCGCAGGTTAGGCTGTCGTTCAAGGCCCGGCTACAACCCCGAGACCCCATGCAATCGCCATTCATGAAAGCGCCTGTCTTTCCGGGCTGTCAGCCGGTCACGCTTGCGAGGAGCGTGACTTTAGCAAAGAGATAATCAGCGCTCTACATTGGGCGAGCGGACGCCGATTACCCCTCCAGACACCCACTTACAACAGCCCCACCTTCATCGTTAGCCATCGCAAACGCTACTTTGTTCGCTTGCTGGCTATTCAGAAATTCACCTACTGTTTCCACGCAACCTTTGCCAAGGCCCGTAACCTCGTCATACTCAGAATAATACCGCGTCACAATGTATCGAGTCACTGGGCGCACTTGGTATTTAATCGTTTTCATTTCCGTCCTCCGATGCCGCAGCATCTGTTATTCATGAGAGAGAAGCGCAGCCGATTCTGCAGTATCCGGCCAGCACGTCCAGTCAAAACATGCTGAAATACTTCTACGAGTTTTTTAGAGTGGCTGCGCCCACTTTGCTGCGCTTCTCGCGGATGGCGATTCAGTGGCGGGCGTGTTGGGCAACGAACTTAATCGCGCGTTCTCATCCCTTCAAATTGCCATGCGTGAAAAGGCTGCTTACTCACGTCATGCTGACTACCGGCGCAGGCGCGGCACCTTATTCCGCGTCGCCCTTAGTCATGTGTCTTCCCGGAAGAGCTTAGAGACCGGTAGTCAGCATGCCTGAGCCGGCTATTGCTAGCCGGTCTTTGTATTTTACGACATTCTCAGCCGATTATCACGGTTATTTCTGCGCGCTGCTAGTGATAATTAGCGCTTCTACTTACTCAGCAGTAGCACTATCAGGATCACCCAGCCCACCGGCCCAATCCCGATCAGGAACGCGCCCAGCATGATTAGCAGCGCGCCCGCGATCACCAGCCCAAAGGCCGCGCCTACCATCTCTGTGAATGCTTTCATGGCATCCCCTCGTTGTTTTCAGTTGTCAGGCTCGGGTGGCAGTGGCATCCAGAACTTAACGTCTTTGTCGTCGAAATCCTGCTCGCAGTCGTGTCCGCCTACTGCCGTTACGATCCAATATTCGTATCTGCTGAAGCTCACTACGGAACACCCCTTTCCGTTCGTGTATTCCGTCTCGTAATAGACAAGGATTTCGGTTCCGTCTCGCGGAGCTGTCTCGATAGCTAACCAGGTCATGGCGTTTCCTCGCTTTCCTCGGCAAACGTAATCGCCAGCATGGCGATGAGCGCAGCAGCAATGGCTAGGCAGGTGCCAATGCCAGTGAGTAGGAGGGTTTCGGCGGTCATGATCCTAGCGCCTTGTCAATGGCGGCTTCTGCGGCATTCAGGCGCCGTTCTTGCTCATCAAAAGGCAGCGAGGGAAAGTCTTCATCAATCATTCCTTGCAGCGCCTTTAGCAGATCCTTGGATGCGGCCATTAGTCGGGCGTTTGCCATGGCCTCTTCCTCATGACGAGAAGCCCAGCCCGGCGCGGATGCCACGACGACACTATCCGTCACGACCCGGAAAAGAGCTGTCGCCTCCCACTCCCCCGGCGTACCGCGAAACTCTTTCATGATTGCTCCTTGAGTTCGCGGATGGCGCGCAGGCAGTCACCTATAGCATTCTCATAGGCAAGATCATTTGCGGTGGCGATAGGACCTTCGAGCCGCTCAGCCTCACACTCTTTTTCCGCCTCTTCCAGCGCAGCCGCGCGTGATGCTTGCCAGGCCATCCACGCTAATTGAAGCACGGTGCTAACGTACCCGTCGCCAGTTCGCGCCACCGCATAAAACGTGTTGTCTGCGGCCCACGCCTCGAACTCTTCCCTTTGCTTGCTCATTGCTCAGACCTCCGCTGCCTTAGCCACGCACTAATCGGCAGCTTCTGCTTTGGACGCTTGGCTTTTTCCTCTGCTAACGCCCTTTCGGCGTCGACCCTACGAAGACGCTCAGCCACCGCCGCATCCATCCACGTTTCGAACCCATCCGGCCCCTTCAGCATTTCCCGAAGACGATTGATCTCAGCCCACAGCACATATGGACAGTTTTCGTTGTCGTCTAACTCCCTTTGCTTGCTCATCGCCAGCCCTCCCCTTTGATCAGCGAAGGCACGCTTGATGCCAGTGTCAGCAGCGGAGGTTGCTCTCTGCGGGCGCGCTCAACAGCTAATCTCGTCGCCAGATCCGGCTTGTATTCCTGGTATGCTGCGCTGGGGCAGGTCGTTAGCTTGGGTGCGGTCTTCTTGGTCATTGCTTCCCCTCTCTTTCCTGTTAGCTCAGTTTGTCACGGCCTCAATAGCCTGTTCCACCGTCTCAACCACCGTCACTTGGCCTCTCCATGCCGCGTGCCATTTCTCTTGATCCTCGGTCAGCTTGCGCGCGCTAGGCGGCTTCTTGCCGTCCTTGATTTCCAGGATGGTGTTCATCCCTCGCCAGCCGACCAAAATATCCGGGCATCCCTGCCCGACCGCATGAAGTGGCTGAACGGTCGCTCCGATCTTTCGCAGAGCTGCCACGATTTCAGTTTGATTGTCGTCTACCTTGGCAGCCCTACGCATTAATCTGGCCTTTGTTCCGGTGCATTTATAGTAGCAAGCTACGCGCAGTTAGTCAAAGGTTTCCTAAATCCAAACGTGCGCGGGTCAATCTCCGGTAGGTACGATCCCACCATCTCAGTCGGCGCCAGCAAATCCACTAGCACCGCTAGATCCTCCTTCGACAACTTTACGTTGACATGCGTCTGCCCGCGCGTCGTCTCGATCCAGCCCAGTTTGCTTTGCAGCAGTTCTCGCAATTCCATCATTCATCCCTCCACAGGAGATAGGCCAAGGTCATAAACAGCGCCAGCAGCAGCGTGGCGCAGGTGTATAGGATTTCATCGTTGGCCGTCATCGCGCCAGCCGGAAGCGTGTCCACGGGCAATCCTCCATGCGGTGCTGGTCGCTGGAGCAGATCGTGCATCTGAGCCATTTATCGTTCATGACAACTCCAAATCAAGGGTTCCGAAACCAAGTCCGAGCACCTGCTCGATGCGGCGAGCCGTGTATTCCGTGAAGGCCCGCTTGCCGCGAATCAGCGTGTTCATGTGTTCCCGCGAGAAATCTACCTTGTCAGCAAAAGCCGCTTGGCTGGTTTCCTTGGCGGCCATCCTTGCAAGATTGGCGCGGCGGCGGTCTTGCATCATCTGAAGATAGGCTCCGGCTGTCATTTCCCCTCTCCTGAAAAGATGCTCTTCAGCTCCCGCATGACGCCCGCAAGCGTCGTTGCCAAGTACTCGGCCTCATAACCCTCCGGCACTTCGTCGCCATCCGCTAGGATGTCATCCGGCGATCGCATGAAGCGCGTTTTCGCGCATTGAGAACCCGTCACCCGGAAGACACGCCATCCCATCTTCGCAAGGGCGGCATCCCGCTCTGCATCAACTTTCGGATCGTGCCATTGCTTGCCGTCGCATTCCAACGCAACGCGCTTTTCAGGGTTCCCGAAGTCAACAAAGAACGTTCCAACCGGGAATTGCGGCCAGAGGGGCAGGTTCCGATAGCGGATCTCACACCATGCATCCTCTTCAATAGGCGTAAACAGCTTCGGCCATTCCGCCAATTCGTAGGGATCGCTTCGCCCCCATGACGAAAGCCCCTCATCCACCATTCGCTGTTTGTAGGCGTAGGCTGCGCGAATCTTCCGGTATTTGTCCCGGAGCGAATCGCTACTATCGGCCCGGCTCGTAAATTCGGTTTCTTCCCGTATTTCTGCCGAGCGGATGATTTCGGCCATCATGTCAGCCACGAACTCCGATGCTTTCCTCAACATCACATGTCCCCCCTGAATCCTCTGCGTTGCGATTGCGGCTCCGGAATTCGATAGCCTGGAGCCAGATCCCCAAACTTGTACGTTCTGCCGCTGTACGAGACCGGCACGGTTCCAGGCTCGCCCATTCGCTGCTTGTTCACGATGACTTCGCAAACACCTTTCTGCATGGAATCCGGGTCGTACACCTCATCGCGGTACAGAAACATGATGATGTCGGCATCCTGTTCGATTTCTCCGGAGTCGCGCAAATCCGATGCTTGGGGACGCTTGTTAGCTCGCTTTTCCACCTCGCGGCTAAGTTGCGCTAAAGCAACAACCGGGACATTCAACTCCTTGGCGAGTGACTTCAGGCCACGTGAATACGTGCCGACCTCCTGCGTACGGTTGTCACCCTGCCCACCAGACATCAGGCCAATATAGTCAACGATGATCAGGTCCAGCCCATGCTTGCGCTTCACTGTGCGCGCCTTCGTTCGGATGTCCATCAACGACATGGCCGGCTGAGCGTCTAGGAACAAGTTCAGCTCGTTTATCTTCATCGTTGCATGCGTGACGCGCTCCCAATCCTCCTGCTCCATCTGCGACACATCCCTGAGTTTTCGGCCTTCGATACCGCCGAAGTAAGAGACATTGCGCTCGTGAAGTTGCTCAATCGACATTTCCAGCGACAGCACAAGCACGCTGCGATCCACTGCAACCGCATTGGCAATTTGCATTGCAAACGCCGTCTTGCCCATTGCCGGCCGCCCAGCCACAACCACGAATTCAGATGGTCGCAGCCCACCCGAAAGCCGATCGTCCAAGTCACGCAGGCCTGTCGAAACTGGCTTTTTCTTCCCATCTAACAAATCTGTCAGATGCTCCAGATACTGCGACATCGATGCGCTAGCGCGAACCGGCTCGGAATTGACGCGCTGCTGCGCAATCTCTTCCAGCTTCGCCTGGGCCTTGTCTACCAACACCCGCGCCTCATCCGCGCCAAATGCCATCTGTTCGATGTCTGACGCGATCCCCAGCAGTTTCCGCTTGACGGCACGGTCACGCACAATCGCGGCATAGCGGCCAATGTTTGCCGAACTGGGCGTCTGTAGTGCCAGAGCAGTCAGATATGGCAAGCCGCCAACATCGTCAGCCATCCCCTTAGCTGCTAGACGCTCCCACACGGTCAGCGAATCCGCGCCACCGCCAGAGGTCAGCAGAGCGAAAATTTCGTCAAGGATGACCCGATGGTCAGCCCGGTAGAAAAAAGCGCTTGTAAGCCCTTCTAGGCGGTCTACAGCATCATTGTCGATCAGCAGAGCGCCGATGACTGCTTGCTCCGCCTCGATGCTATGCGGAACTTCAAATCCTTCTCGTGCGGTCATGCTGCCTCCAGGAACTTGCGCGTCTGAAGGCCCAGCGCCGTCAGCTCAAACTTGCCATCTGCCTTGCATACCCAAAGCCGGTAGTAGCCCTTGGTGATGTAGTTGTAAAAATGCTTCTGCCAATCAGCTTGCAAGCGATGCTCGTTTGCCCCGCCTGGCGTGTGCTCGCGGACAAATGTGTCCCATGCGATTTCGATGTATTCGGTAGGAAGTGCCACTTTTCTCACATAGTCCATAAGTGGCATATATCCCGTTACCGGTTTGGTGCCGTTTTCACGGCAGGCTGCCAAGAACGTCTTCAGTGAAGTCCTAGGCTTCTTGACGCGCTCTTTCTTCTCGCTGGAATCCGACTCATCCCCCCTTGGGGGGTTAGGGGGAATCTTTTGTGTTACTTGGGGTGTTAATACTGGGGTGTTAGGGTCCACCACATGGACTAGGGGTGGTCCACCAAATGGACTAGGGTGGTCCACCGTATGGACTAGGTGGTATTCCTGATGTACCACCCCTAGTCCACCAGCGGGACTAGGTAGCGGAAAGGAAATCCCATACAGGTTCGTCTCATTATCCTGATTACCCTTCGGGCGCACCGTCTTGAGAATCCATCCCTTTTCGGATGCGATATCAATATGCTTAATCACTGTGCTGCGACCCAGCGAAGCGGCTTGTGCGATGGTGTTATACGAAGGAAATGCCCCGGAACCGTGTTGATTCATGTACGTGCCAACTACCAGCAAAACAAATTTGGTCGTTGATTCGCAGTCCGATTCCAACA
>Ga0247674_1000037_pt1 | contig 20929 bp, 31 predicted proteins | sample CNK15_metaG_FD_183044 | JGI IMG/M metagenome (GOLD analysis project Ga0247674, IMG submission 183044) | Soil microbial communities from Purdue University Martell Research Forest, Indiana, United States - CNK15 | ecosystem: Environmental > Terrestrial > Soil > Temperate forest > Bulk soil...
TCGCCGGTGTTGGCCGAAGCCAATCGCGCCTACAACGATCTGGTGGACCTCAAGCGTCGCCTGGTGCGCCTGAATCGCTGGGTCGTGCTGTAAGCCAGAATCTAACACGTAGCACAAAAAAAGGGGAGCTTCGGCTCCCCTTCTTCATTCAACGGAGCAAAAGTTGAGCACATCTATCGTAGTCCACGCCGAGGTAGCCGCAATGTTGAGCGGCGCTAACACGTCCTCGGACGACCTGTATCGCGTGCTGGGTGTTGACCGCAAAGCGACGCAGAAACAAATTCGCAAGGCGTTCCGCAAGCTGTCAATGGCATGGCATCCGGATCGCAACAAGTCGGATTCGGCGCACGAGAAATTCGCTGCCGTCAGCCGCGCATACGAAGTGCTGTCGGATATCGAGCATCGCGAGTATTACGACAACGTTGGCTCGCCATACCCGGCACACGCTGAACTCGAAGACGCGGCGCAGCGGCTGGTGGTGCAGGTGATCGGCGACATGATGGATCGCGCGGTCAACGATCCGGCGCTGCTCGAGGTGCAATACTACGACCCGGTGCAGCAGTCGAAGCAGGCGTTGCGCGAATCGAAGCAAAACATTCACACGGCACGCAACAACCTACAGTCGCAGATCAGCCGCTACGAGAACATGATGAAGCGCGCTCGGCGGCGCGGCAATGACGAGTTCGCGCAGTCGCCGGTCGGTCAGGCAACGTCAGTCAAGATCGCCAAGCTGAAGCATCAATATTCGGTGATGGTGGTTGACCTCAAGGTGCATGACCGGACGCTCGAGCTGTTGGACGAGTACAGCTGCCCGGCCGATCAACGCCCGGCCATCACGCCAACGCAGATGCGTAACATCAAGATCAACTTCGGCACAGGCGGTACCAATCTCAGCTGGCCGAACGGTTAACATCGCCTACCAATATCAACAAAACAACGGCTCCGAAAGGGGCCGTTGCCGTTTGTGGGCTATCGCACGTATGCCCCGTTTTAACGCTGTCACGGCTACCCCAGACGCCTGAAAACGCATGTTTTACGGGGTTCCCGGGATGTTGGTTTTTTGCAACATTCGGCGGTCCCCGGGTTTGCGCCGGTTTTTCGGACGTGATACAATAGGGTGCAGTAATCCAACCCAGAAATCCCCGCCTCGAAGAAAGGAGCGCATCATGAAGCACATCGCACAAGCAACGAAGAATCGCAAGGTCAACGCGTTCGTGGAAACGGTTCGCGCAGCAGTCAAGCAACAACGCCGCGCATACAACTGCAACTTCGGCGTCAAGGTCGGCAACGCGTATCGCTCGGCAACGGGTGATCGCTTCGAGATCAAGTGCGGCCGTGACGTGGTGCTGGTCGAACTGAACACGGCCGACGCCACGCTGATCGTTACTGCCATCGAACGCCATCGCTCCGGTTCGGTGACAATGCAGAAGCCGGTCGTCGCTCGCAACCATCGCGCATTCGTGCGCGCGATGGAAGAAGTCGACGTTTGGCTGTCATAAGCGCGCGTCCCGTTTCGCTATCCCTACCCGCCGCGTGCGGGTAGCGCCACATTCGTAGTTCACAACTTTGTTTCGGAGCACAAACATGAAAGCCAACGTTAAGCAAGCCATCGCCTACCTCGCAGCGCTCAACATCCCCGTCCGCGGGCGGGACGTCGTGTTCAACGAGAACGACGAGATCACGTTCACCAGCCTGCAAAACGGCCGCGACCTGATTGCCCAGCTGAGCAAGCTGGCGACGTCGACCACGAAGTATGGCTACACCACGTTCAAGTGTGGCGACGTTGGCGAACTGACGGTGGAGCCGTTGGGCATGTTGGGTTGCTCGATTAGCTTGACGCGGGTCAAGCAGAAAGTTGTGGTAGTTAAGACGTCGCATCTTCCGGGCCAGATGCACATCGATTACCACATCGCCGCAAAGCTGGCACCGAAGATCAAGGGCGCCGTGCTCGATACGATGGGCAACTTCGAGATCAGCAAGCAGTCGAAGTTCGAGCAGTCGCTGAGGGATGCCGGCTTCAAGCAGATCACCATGGCCAACACGGGCTTTACCGAACCCGCCTGGGTGAACGGCAGAACGTTGATTCACTTCAACGTCGATATGACGCTCGGCATGGTTGCACAACTGGTTGCAGCAGTTCGCTAAATCACTCCCTAAGAAAAGGAACGTTTCATATGAAAGCCGATCAAGCAATCGCCGAGCAGTTCATCAACCTGATCGCCAAGGTTGACGTATCGTCCGGGTTCAAGGTCGCGAGTCGCGATGGCTGTATCACGTTCAATAAAGACGACAGTCGCCTCGCGGCGGACCCGGCGCCGATGGCGCAACGCATTACGAAGAACCTGGGCGTGCGTATGGATTATTACATCCACAACGGCCTCGAGTACGCATGGGACTTGCCGGGCGATCGACGCATGTTCTTCGTTGCCAAAGAATGGGGCGAGATCGAGTTCGGTCTGCTCGACTTCAAAGCTCAGTAACAAACACAACCAGCATCACTCCCTAAGAAAAGGAGCAGCATCATGGCAACGAAAGCAAAAGCACCGAAGGTCACGTACAAGCAGGAAGGCGGCGATGACGGTTACCAATACGTCGTCCGCATCGATGGTCGCGTGTATGTAACGGGCTGTACGCGTGGCGAGGCCCAAGCCTACAAGCGCCGGATTCTGGCTGACTGGGAAGCCAAGCAGCCGAAGGTCGAACCAGCAAAGCCGAAGGTCAAACGCATGCCGAAGGCCGAGTTGGAAGCGCTGATCGCAAAGCTGCGAGGCCCAATGCGTGCGACGTTCCAGGTAACGGCTCACGATCTCGAAGAAGCCTGTCGCTCGTGTGGCGAGGAGCTCGACAACAAAGGCGCGATTGAATCGTGTCTCGACGGTGGCGGTTTGATGGGCATGTATGGCGGCGCCGCCGGCAAGGAAGCCGAAGCGCTTTTGGATGCGGCATCGAAGGCCGGGCACTACGAACAGGTGTTCCGCGCGTGCTGCAAGCAAATCCAGTTGTTGTAACTCCCTCAGAACAGGAGCATCATCATGGGCGTATCACCCGAACAATGGCAACAGCTGCGCGTTGCTCACGGCGAGAAGTCGGTCGAGGAATTGATCGAGCTTGTGAAGAACGAGCAGCTGTCGATTGGCGAACGTTTCGCAATCGTGCTGCTGTACGAAGGCAACGATATGGATGTTCTCACTGACGAAGTTCAGCACGAACTCGCGCAGGACGACGCATACATGCAACGCGAAGTAGCCGACTTTCTGGGAGGGCTGTAATGTTCGTCAAGGAACAGATTCTCGACGCCGCCAAGGTTGTGCCGACCGACCGGGTTGTCACGTTGCATCAGCGCATGTTGCACAAGCTCGAGTTCGAGCTGAACTCCTGCATCGGCGCTGTCAAAACGCGGCGCAAGTTCATCAAGCACGTGTCCGAACGCAGCGCCGGCAAGTTTGTGCCGACGCCGCATGAGTCGGCGACGTTGGTGTGTCTGGAAGACGTCATCAGCCGTCGTTGCCATGAGCTCGACGTATCCGAACAGGAAGTAACAGCGCTGCTCGAAGAATTGCAGCGTCGTGCGAAGCAGTAGTTAAAACGTAGTTCCATCAACCGCAGCAGCTCGAAGAAAGGGGTTAGCCATGAAGTTCGTTTCCTCCGCAACACTCACCGACCGCGCCAATCAGTTGGACGCAACGCAGCGCAAGATCAGCCGCCTGGAACGTCAGCTCAAGGCGCTGAAGGACGAAGAGCGCGGCCTGGTCGATTATCTGTACAAGCGGCATCATCAGGAGTCGTTCACCTTCTCGCCGGTGCGCGGCCGTTACCTGAAGGCGCTCGAGTTTTCGCCGCGTCAGCGCAAGATCCTCGACCAGGCCAAGGCACGAGCCCGTTTGCTCGAGAACGGTCTGAAGGTGCCGGTCAAGACGTCGTCCTGGGTGGAGGCTATCGTTCGTCTGGCTACCGAGGAAGACAACGAGTAAATGCTGTCGTCAATCGCAATCGCTTTGAGCGCAGCATTGACCGCGGTGGTCGTGCTGCTTCGTAATGTCAAACACGCATGGAGCAATGAGCAATGAGCAACGTAAAGAATCCGCTGACGCGCGCTGAGTTGGTCGCTGAATACAATCACATGGCGACCGCGCTTGGCTTCAAGAAGGTCAAGGATTTCAAGAGCAAGGCGATCGCTGAGGAACGCATTCGCCGCATCACCCCTGACTACAAGCTGGCCGTTGATGACATGACACCGCGCGAGCGTGCTGACGAGTCGAATGCACAGCCCAACGGCGATGCCGTGCAAGCAACGACCGAGTTGCTGAGCGACGTGCAAGCTGGCGTGTTTCAACCGCGCGATCCGGCAACGTTGAAAGCCACCCAGGACGACGCGCCGGTCGACAACAGTGGCAAGCGGTATCGTGTCGTCATGCACAACAATCCCAACACGGCGTACTGGGATGTAACGGCAATGCTAGAAGGCGCGTTCGGTTGCAATTTCGAAAACGCCGAGCAGCTGATGTACGAATGCGACGATGAAGGTACCTCGGTCATTCGTCGCGACCTGACCGAAGCAACGGCACGTGAGTTGCTCGACCGTGTCGAAACGAAGCGCGCCGAGATGATCGAAGCGGCACCTACGAAGCGCGACCCGGCGCGTTCGGCATATATCAAGGACCTGGTGTTCACCATGGAGGAACAGCAATGAAGGTCGGTCTGATTCTGTTGGTGTTGTTCTGCGATTCACTCGTGTTCAACCTGCCGGAGATGAAGTCGTTCCCGCCGGTGGTGCCGTGGATGTGGATCATCTGCTCGACGTTGTTCCTGGCCCTGCCCTTCATGCGGAGGCCGTAATGCGCAAAGCAATGTGTACGCCGTTTGGCGCGGCTATCACCTTCACATTCCTGGTGGTGCCGGTGCTGTTGTTGATCGTTCGTGTGGTCTACGGCCTGCACCTACCGTGGATCATCGCGTCGTTGGCGATCCTGTTGTTCGTGTTCGGCGTGACCCGCGATGCAATCATGCAACCGTACCTGCGCACGTACTTCAAGTTGGTACGCGGCAAATGAAGCGGCGCATAAAGGTGTGTCGTATTGCAGCCGACTGTCTGTTGCAACTGCATCACCTGGAGCGCGACTTGTTTGAGATATCGGTGTCGGATCACGTCGGCGTCTATCGAACGCAGGTGATCTCGGCACCATCGTTTCGACAATCGCGAGTTGCATTCACCCGTTGGTTACATCAAAACTTTCCGAGAAAACAATCATGACCAAGAATACGCCGTTCGTCATCACCTGCCGCATTGCTGGTTACGGCGCGCTTGCCTCGTTGGCATTGTCGTGCTACCTGTTCATCACATCGACCACCCCGGCGCAATACATGCTGGCAGCGCTGATAGCTGTGCTGTTGCTTTTGTTGTCGGTGCTGGTTGGCTTCTACTTCGGCCTGTTGGCGAATCGTTCGAAGCAGCAACACCGTTTCGTCGAACACGGCAAGCGCAACGTTCACTACCCGGCGGTGGCGCAGTTCGAACAGAAGGTGCGGTTGGTCGAACGTCACAACATCGACCTGTACGTCTAACGTAGTAAACAACCTCGTATCAACGGATCAAGATCGAAGAAAGGATCAACAAGCATGAGCCATAACATCTATATCGCAAACACTGAACGCGCACTCAGCACCTTTGAGGAGCTGTGCAAGGGCAATGACCCGCGCGTGCTCGAGTGGTTCAAGAACACGCTGCTCAAGTATTGGCAGAAGCAGTGGTCGACCGTGGGCGCCAGCAAGCGGCATCCGCACCTGGCAACGCCGCGGGACGTGACGCACGACGAGAAAGGTCGCCGAAAGGCGGCAGCAGCCAAGGATCAAAGCAGCTTTGACAACGCAGCGCGCACAATTCGGCCCCCGATGCTCAGTCCGCTGCTGATTAACGAGGAAGGCGGCATCACCGCCAAGGAGTTCACCGAGCAGCTGATGAAGGCGATGACGAACGGCGCAACCATGCGTATGTTCCCGCCGGAGTTCACAAGGTTTGCAACGTCTGGCGGCCCGCAGCATTTGCGCGACTTCCTGCAGTACTACATCGACTCACGCGAGGTCGACGAATCGAACAAGGGCAAGACGTTGCTGAACAAGATTCACCCTGAGCAGCTGCCGCTGATGATGGTCGAGTGGGATCGCGAGTTGCGCAAGGCGGCCGACCTGGCGGAGACGGAAGGGTCGCTGGCGCCGATGCACACGGCGAAGAATGGCTGGACCATCTCAATCATCGGTTCCCAGAAGGCGACCCACTGGGTTGGTCAGCAGCTGCGTAATTGCTTGCGCAGCAGCATAACGTACTTCAAGAATCACACGCTGCTGGTGACACGCAACCCGGAAGGCAAGGTCATTACCGCCATCGAGTGCGATATGTACAAGCGTGTGTCGGGCGTTCGGCTGAATTGCAAGACGAAGCCGGGTTTCGACGGTCCGTTCCCGGTTACGGCCATTTCGTTGAATCAGTTCTACGCTGCAGAGAATAAGACGCCGCCAGTCGAGGCAGTTGATGCTTTCAACGAGATGTGCGTTGACCTGGATCTCCGTAGCGTCAAAGACGTCAACGTTCATCTGCAAACGGACCCCACCAAGTGGCTGGGTGATGACGAAGAAGAGTACGAAGACGAGGATGACGAAGACGAGGACGAAGGTGGCGACGAGGAAGAGGGCGAAGACGAAAAGGGGGATGACGGGGAAGACGAGGAAGACGAAGCGCCACGCCGTGTCCAGGGACACCCGCCGATGAAGCGCGCGCCGGATGACGAAGAGGACGAGTCCGATTTCTAAGGAGCTGATATGAACGCAAAGAGCAAGCCGAAGTACAATGGCCCCAAAGACGGCCAGACGCGATTCCATCCGGAATACACGCAGCTGATGGGCACCGTGCAGAACGCGCGTTCGGTGGCCGATTGGACACAAGCTGTACTCGACGTGCTGCACGTGCCGATGTATCAGCATTACGACCTGTCCATGTCGGATAGCATCACCAGCGAGGATGAAAGCGCCTGGCTCGACAACCTGGCCTCGGCAATGGTGGCCATCAACCTGGTCACCGACCATGGCAAGAAGCTGCTACGCGACCCGGCCCCGCATATGCCGGCACACACGTTGCTCGAGCCGGACATCATGCAGCGCGACCTGAGCCGACAGTTGTATGAGTATGCCTATGCGTCCTCGCAGAATGTCGGCAGGATGATCGACACGCTGTTGCCGTCGAAGCAGCCCACGCAATTCCTGGTGCTGCATCCGACGATGATCTATCACCCGCTCACGCAGGAACGGCAAACATATGTGACCGTTCGCCGTGGTGTTTCAGTGCTGTACTAACCCGCAGTTCAACTCAGGAGTAAAACAATGACGAAGCTCACTGCAGAACAGGCCAAGATGCTCGGCAAGACAAACGTCACACCGATGACCAAGTCGGCACCGAAGCGCAACGATGCACAGCTGCTGGAAGCCGGCGACCTGTCGAAGTATTTCGGCATCGAGTTTTCGGAAAACACTGGCGCCAAGGCCATCGCTGATTACGCAGCGCGCAATCCGTTGGTCATGGAGCACGATGTGGAGGGTGGCGCTTTGCGATTCGGCGGCGAGGACTTCATGTGCATCGTCCATCACGACACGGACGAGAACCTCGAAGTCGTGTTTCGCGGCATTGTGCGGACGTATTGCCCGGAGCGCGATGTGTTCGATACCGGCTACCGCAACACGATTGACCAGGTCATGGAGCAGCTGCGCGTTGGCCTGTCAAACACGTTTTCACGCAAGCCCACGAAGAGCAAGTAAATAACGCAGTAATCGTCGTTTTCAAACACAGAAACCTCACTCCACAGAAAAGGAGCGCAACATGAAGTTCTTCCCGCATATGGTCCACGATGACGAACGTGGCTACATCACCGTCCGCATGAATTCCTCCGAGCAGCAAGAACTGCGTAAATGGATGAGCACGCATCCCGACCAGCCGTGTGTGAGCTTCCCACATGGCGTACGCCTGGAGCGTCGCTCGATGGGTTGGTATCGACTGAACCCGTCCAACATCCTGCGCGGTGCCGAGAAGCTGAACCTGGCGTTTCGAATCCTGGCCAAGTTCAAATACGAGCTGCGCCGCAAGCGGGACGCAGAAATTCTTCAGCAGCGGGCGTTGCAGCAGAAACACATTCAGGCCGTGGCGTTTGTGTCGGATGATTCGAAGGTCAACGGCGGGACCCTTCATGTGCGCAACAACCGCACGAAGCAAGTAACGACTGTCGATCAGCATGTGCCCGCAACGCCGAATCGCCTGCTGGAACTGCAACAGCGCTTCGCCCGTTAATTCAATCACGCACCCTATGGCGCGTCACTGAATCGCGCGCCCCACAATTTTCTTAAGGAGTTAACCATGCTGAAGACCATCGCTGCTGCATTCACGGACAAGAACAAGAAGCTCAGCCTGAAGCACAAACCGAACGTCTACGTTGAGTACACGCAAGGCCATTGGGCCATCCAGATTCAGAATCCGGGACAGACAGGATGGGCATACGTGCTCGACACGGCACGCAAGATTCCGCAATACAACATCTTCGGCGAGAAGATGGGCGAGCGTCCTGCGGTACGTGCTTTCGAGTCGCATGACCTGGCAGTGGCTTGGGTTGAGCAAAGCATCCCCGATGCCACATTCACGAAGCGTAGCACCAAGATGGCCGAGGCATACGAGGTAGGCGCGCAGTATTCGAGTGCAGCGGTGGCGCAGTAAATAAACGCTGCATTCACTCATTCAGGAATATAACAATGCGGAAAATGGTCATTCCTGCGGTTGGCACGGAGATCCCGTTCACTTCGGCCGATGTACACCGCCCGCGGAAAATCGAGAACGGGCAGTCCGTCAAACAGACGCCGCACATTCGGATCACCTTCGATGAAGCTTCACAGCTGTGGAAGGCGATCCCGGTCGGTCCGAAGCGCGGCGGTTTGATTGTGTTTCTCAATGACGAACCTGGTGTTGAGGACACTCACGTTCGTATCACGAGCGTTATCGGTACGGGGAAGGGTAGCTATGGTGACCCGATCCATGTCTGAACTGGTGGTGTGGCAGCCACCAATCAGCATCGGGTTGCAGTGGCGTTATCGCGACCTGAAGCGGCGCGTGCTTCATGAAAGGATGAAGTATCAGAAGCTGCGCCGGCAGATTCTCGACATATCCAATTTGTATTACCTGGAATTCGAGGAACTGCGAAACACGGTCAAGCGCTTGCGGCAGGAAATACGTTTGGTCACCCGGGGCACCCCGTTAACCGTCGAGCAATCGACCGCCTCGGACAACGCGTACTACCTGTCAGGCACCGAGCAGTTGTGGAACACGAATCAGATGCTGTTGAAGGATGCGTATCGCAAACTCGCGAAGCTCACGCACCCCGATAAGTTTCCTGAACGACGCCACCTGTTCGATGCCATCAACGTCGCATATGATCTGCAGGACCTCGGTTACATGATCGAGCTATATATGTCGCTCACACAGGAGGCGGATATGTGGTGGCGCCAGACTGAAGGCATTGCGTATCAGCTACAAGAACTTGAACGACCGTCGGTGTCGTTGAAGATGCTGCGCAGTAGCCCTGAGTTTGGCATCATGCAAGCGCACGTCATGCGTAAGCCGGATGTAGCAAAGCGTCGCGCGGAAGATCGCCTGCGCGTGCTCGCGGTAACGCTCAATAACGAGCTGATGTACATTCTCAACCCGAAGGAGTATCTCAATGGCAACCGCACAAACGAAGACCAAGAAGGTCGCGAAAGCCCCGGTGAAGCCCAGCACGAAGGCGACCAAAGCTCACGCAGCACCGACGAAGACCGCGCAGTCGAGTCGTCCCGCGAAGACGACCAACGCAGCTAAGGCTGCACCTGCGAAGGCCGGCGCGAAGGTATCCCCCGCAGAACGTCTGAAGGCAGCGCGCCTGGCGAAGGCTGCTGGTGGTACGACGGCAAAGAAGGCAGCCGCCAAGCGTCCGGCACGCAAGCCCCTGCCGACCTGGGCAGCGCCGGCTGACTTCAAGCCGCACTTCCTGGAAGTCACGGTGCGTACCGAGAAGGACGGCCTGCTCGGCAACGCAATCAAGGCGATCCGCGTCAATGGTCGCTACGACTTCGAAGATCCGGCGAACATCGATGACCGCAAGAAGTTCGACATGGCCGGCTACGACAAGACGACCATGATCGGCATTCAGGCGCGCATCGCTGCCGTGACGTTCAAGGCAACGAACGAAAAGAAGTTCCCGGTCGAGGTGAAGGGTCGCACGGAAGTCAAGGGCGCGATGCGTCTGCCGGCGAACACCACGTTCCGCATCGTCTTCCGCGTCAACCGCAAGAAGGAAGGCATTCTTGCAGTGCTGTGCAAGCAGATCCTGCAGGCAGTCAAGACGCCGTCGGGCAAGGTCAAGGCCGTGGTACTCGACAAGAAGGACCCGGTGTATCGTTCGCTGCGCAAGTGCCTGCGCTTCATGCCGGCCGCGTTCAAGGACGTGCAAATGCCTCCGGCACGTCGCCGCAGCCGCAAGACGGATGAAGACGGCGAAGAGTGATCGGTAGCGGGGTAAACAATCCCCGCATTCGACACACAACCCTAAACCAGCCCAGTGAGGTTCAAGTGAGAAGACAGGACGTACAGATCGAGTTGGCTCTCGACGACACCGGCAAGCGCCGTCGCCAGATTCGCGTGCAGTTCATCAGCGGTAACACGAAGGCGCAGGCCGAGGCCGTCCAGGACGCAGGTCGTGCCGTGATTCAGGACGGCATCTGGATGTTGCCGGCCAAGGTGGTCACAACGCCCAAGGAATTCAGGGACGGCACGGGCGACATTAGCCTGATCGCCTACTGCCCGCGGCGCGGCTTCCACGAAGAGCTGTACAAGGTCGGTGACACGATGGCTTTGCGGTTGGCCAACGTGCTGCACTTGCTTGGCTTCCTCACGCGGCAGGAGCTGGGTGTTTCGTACAAGGCGAATCGCCATTGCGAGATCGCGCGTCGCTTCGAGATCGAGAAGGAAAATGCGCTGAGTGATTTGAACAGCGCGTTGTCCACGCTGGGTGTCGAAGAAGTGCTTCAGCTCGCGAAAGCGCGTCTGCCGAAAAAGACGGCGTAGTAAATTACGTCGCAAGCGTTTGTAGTTCAATCAATCAATCCCAACCACACCAAGTACAAGAAGGTACCTATGGTTACGAAGAAAGTTTCCACCCCGGCATCGGTCGCGGGTCTGGTCAACACCGCAATGGCAGCAACGGCAACGAATGTCGCGGTCGCACCCGCGCCGACAAAGCGCGTTATCAACGTGGCAGTCAAGCCCGTCGCTGTGAAGCCGGCAGCACCCGCACCCGCACCTGTGAAGGTCGCGCCGGTGAAGGTTGCAGCGCGCAAGAAGTCGATCCAGACGGTGCAGAACGGCTTGTCGTCGCGCAAGGAAACCGACAAGACGACGCCGTATGTGTTGATCCGCAAGCCGGTCAGCCGGTTCGCAAAGCCGACGCGTCAGATCGTGCAGTTCATCGAGGTCAACGACACGCAGGAGCCGCATCATGTTCGCTCGATGCGCGTGTGCGTGGTCGACGGTTACACGTTCGGCACGAACCTGAATCAGGTCGGCAACGATCTGCGCAAGGCGCGCGTGTTCGCGTACAGCACGGTTACGACGCACGGCAAGACGTCGAAGACGGTGCAACCGTGGGACAGCGGCAACAACACGGCTGTGAAGGCGCTGCAGATGCTCGGGTTCATCACGCAGTACGAGCTCGAGTATCACCTGGGTGAAACGAAGATCCGCAAGTCGGACTTCGAAGCCGCAGCCGCCGCAAAGGCGAAGGCGAAACAACGTGCCGACGAACTGAAGGCTCTGACCGCGAACATTCGCGCGCTGGTGAAGACGCATGGCATCAGCAGCGTGACCGCCACCGTACGTCAGGCAGGCATCAGCACGCAGTTCGCGACCGCGGCAACGAAGTGATCGCCGGGGTTTGACAAACCCCAAAAGGTCGTGATACGATGCGCCCCGACGCGATCCAACCAGAAGTGTTGCGTCGGGACAACAGTTTCAGGCCTGCAGCAAGCGTAGTAAATAAACGGTATGACGAGTTATGTCGCGTACTCGCCAACAACGGACAAGGTACCTTTTCTATTTCACCTGAGGATGACTCAAATGGCAACGAAGAAAGCAACGACGGCAAAGAAGACCACGACGGCACGCAAGGCAACGGCAACGAAGGCCGCGGCCAAGCCGGCACGCAGCGCGAAGACGACCAAGGCAGCTCCGGTGAAGAAGGTCGTTGCCCGCAAGGTGCAATCGGCAAAGGCGAAGGTCGCGAAGGCAACGAAGCCGGCACGCGCACCGAAGGCAGCAGCAAAGCCCGCACGTGCTCCGAAGGCAACGCGCAGCACGAAGTCGGCGAAGGCCGCAGCAGTCGTGGCATCGAACGGTACGCTGTATCGTCGCGTCATCGTCGAAACGACCGGCAAGAACATCAGCGTGGACGACGCGGCTTACACGGTCGACGGCAAGTTCATTCCGAAGGCAACGGTCAAGTACGTCGTCAACAAGACGATCTACCACGAAGAGCTGGTGCCGGTCGGTGAGATCGCTGAGATCAAGTCGGTCAAGGGCGTGGTCGTGTACGTCACGGCTGACGGCCAGTCGGTGATCGCGTTCGACCAATCGTTCGTACTCGTGGCGCAGGGCGGCGCACCGGCCGCGGCTGAGGAAGCCGAGGCTGAGGACGAAGAAGCCGACGAAGAAGACGAAGGCGACGAAGAAGAGTCCGATGAGGACGAAGACGAAGAAGCCGACGAAGAAGACGAAGGCGACGAAGAAGAGTCCGATGAGGACGAAGACGAAGAAGCCGACGAAGAAGACGAGGACGAGTCGGACGAAGACGAAGACGAAGAAGCCGACGAGGAAGATGAAGACGACGAGTCGGACGAAGATGAAGACGACGAGTCGGACGAAGATGAAGACGAGGACGAAGAAGACGGCGACGAAGAAGAAGGTGATGAAGAAGACGAAGGCAACTTCGACTTCTAATCGAAGGTCATCGGCGCGCGAGACCCGCTAGGCGCAAGCTGAGCGCGGGTCATGAAAGGGGATCTGCGGATCCCCTTTCCTCGTTTTACGAATACGCCAGCGGGGAATCGCCATGTCAGATGTAGACTACCTTAGTTTGTACAGCGAGAACTGCGACAAGTGCAGTCACCTGCGGCCTGATAAGCAGGGAGCCAAGGCGTTCGTCCGATGCCACATCAGTCGCGGCAACAAGTATTGCCCGGCATCCGAGGTGCGCATTGTGGTGGTCGGCAAGGCGTACCGCATGGCAGAGCAGGTGCGCCTGGCGCGTGAGCGTCGGGATGCAGCAACCGAAGCAAAGATCATGGCTCAGGTGGCACAGTGCCACGAAGCCGTCCAGTCGAAATTCTACGACGCCTTGGAGAACGGAGAATAGCGAGTGAAGAAAGCTCAACCGCGGGTCATTCGTCTTACCCGCATCAAAGGCTGGTACTTCCCAGTCGATGCAGAGTCGTACACGATCCTGCGCAGCGTTGGCGTGCCGTTAACCCGCATCGCCACGGACTTCATGCCAACGCTGCAACTCATAACGAGATCCAACAACATACGGGGCAAAGAAGTATCGTTCACCCATGAGATCCTCGACCCCTTCCTCGACAAGCTCGGGTCAGAGTTTCTGAAGGGCGCGCATCGTGAGTGTACGATCAAAGCGCGAACCATGCGGTTCGAGACCACACACAAAGACGGGCTGGCAGCGATGCGTGAGATTCATCACAAGCTGCAGGATTGCCTGGAACGTTTCTTCAGTCGGTGGGGCTACCGCTCAACCTGCACGTACAGTGAGCACCGGGGCAAGGGTAAATTGAATGTCGAGTATTGGTTCGACGGCAAGACGTTGCCTGTTGTGCCGCTCGAGAAGGACCCGGCTGAGGTCAAGGAGCACCTCCTTCAGTTCGGGTTCACCAAGATCGGTCTCAAGCTCATGCCGCGTGAGCTGGTTGTCACCGTGTACATCAGTCAGGGCGGGAACTTCACGCCGCTGCACACATCGCGCTGCATGTATTCACAGGTCACGGATGTACGCTCAATGCTCGGCGCATTGATGGACATTCCGAATCACGAACCCACCAACTTCGACAATCATGGTAACTAAGAAGGCGCTGACCTACAACAGCGATTCGATCAAGACGCTACGCTTCCCCGACAACGTTCGCTCGAACCCGTCCATGTATCTGGGTTCGGTCGACGCGGCCGGCGTGTTCCTCACGGTGCGCGAGTTGCTCGACAACTTCATTGACGAAGCAATGGCGAAGCGCGCAACGAAGGGCTGGTTGCATATCGACAAGGACGGATCGTATTGGGTGCACGATGACGGCAAGGGTGTGCCGCAGGGCATCAAGACCTTTACGCTGCACGTCAATGGCAAGGACGTCAAGTCGAAGATGCCGACCATGCAGGCAGTGTTCGGCGAGCTGCATACCTCGGGTAAGTATCGGGACGACGCCTACGCGACCTCGGTCGGTACCCACGGTATCGGCGCGAAAGGCACGAATGCGACTGCGCTGTTCTTCGACGTCTTCACGTTCTACGAAGGCAAGTGGTACACGATTGGTTTCAAGAAGGGTCGCATGACCCAGCCGGTCGCGAGTTGCAAGGCACCCAAGGGCCCGGACGGTAAGCTGGTCAAGAGCGGCACCTTGATTCACTTCAAGCCCGACTCCGAGATCTTCACGGTCAAGTCGTTCCCGCCGGCGATGGCTGTCGAGTGGGCGACCATCATGTCGTACCTGAACCCGAACGTGGCAATTCGTTTGTCTTCGGCGAAGAACGACAAGACGTTCATCAGCAAGCGCGGCATCACCGAGTACATCGAGCATCGGCTGAAGCAGCTGAAGGTCGACGCTGAGAACGTCGAGAAGATCCTGTTCCAGCACTCGAACAGCCTGGCGGACGTCATCGTTGCGTTCTCGGGTCACGATGCCGCGGACGTGCGTGGCTTCACCAACGGCCTGTTCAACAGCGACGGCGGCAAGCACGTCGACTCGGTGACGGGTGCGCTGTACAAAGGATTGGGCCCGTTCATCAAAACCAAGCGGGTCGACGGCAAGCCAGTGCCGTTGTTTCGTGAGGCCGACCTGAAGGAAGGCATGGTCGGGTTGGTCAACGCGAAGCTGCACAAGGCGCAGTTCAACTCGCAGGACAAGGCCAAGCTGGTGGATGCCCGGGTCGGCGCCGACTTCGAAGCCGAGCTGACCGCGGTGGCCACGAAGTTCTTTGCGACCAACAAGGCGTTGGCAACGCGGCTGTGCGAGCGCGCGACCAAGATCAACGAGCTGAAGTCGAAGTTCACCGCGTCGAAGGCGATGGTGACGGCGCTGAACAAGCTGAAGCGCGAAGGCATGCCGCACAACTACGCAGCACCGGACGGTCGGACCAAGGTCGAAGATCGCGAGTTGTTCATCGTCGAAGGGGATTCGGCAGCCGGTGGCGTTAGAAAAACCAAGCGGGCGTGGCAGGCGCTGTTGCCGTTGACCGGCAAGATCCTGAACGTCATGAAGGCCAAGTCGGCGGACAAGGCGCTGCTGTCGAAGGCTGTGGTCAACATCCTCGGCGCAATCGGTTTCGATCCGAAGGCAGCGGACCCGTTGAAGAAGCTGACGGTCGGTCGCATCATTTGCCTCGCCGACCCGGACCCGGACGGCCCGTTCATAGGCGGGACAGAGATCACGTTTCGGCTGAAGAACGGACTAGCGGCTGAAAACGGCGGCTACCATAAGGACGCTATCGAGCTTCTCGCGAACTACACCAAGAACAACGTGCAGTTTGAGGTTCCCGTGTTTCATGGCGGTAAAGAGATCTGGGCGGACGCGACAGCCGCGTTGGTCAAGAACGTTGACTCGATCATTGCGCTGGATATCGGCAAGTCGAAGTATCGGGTGGACGCATCGCATCGCTTCGTAGTCGTGAAGACGCGGGCCCTGTATGGTCGCGAGCAACAACCGTTCGAAGGCGACGCGCGTTTGGCGTATGTGCGATCTGAGCACTTGAAGATCGGCGACCGTGTGTATTGCCCGGAGAACAACGGCACGCGCGACCAATCGATCACCGACAAGGAAACCGGCCTCGGCTACATGCCAGTGTCGAAGCTGCGCACACAGAAGCTGGATGCGCCGATTCCCGTCTACTGCGTGACGGTGCCGAAGTATCATCACTTCGTGTTGCCGTCGGGTATTGTTTCAGGTAACTGCCACATCAACTCGTTGTTGCTGACGTTGTTCTACAAGATGGCGCCGGACCTGTTCAACTCCGGCATGGTGTACATGGCGGACATCCCTGAGTTCTACACGATCTACAAGGACGAGCTGGTCACAGGTGATACGTTGTCGGAAGTGCAAAAGCGGCTGCGCGGTTTGAAGGCGCCGCAATCGCATCCGGTATCGCACATCAAAGGCTGGGGTGAAGTCGATTCCGATCTGATCGAGATGCTGGCAGTCGATGCGCGGTCGCGGCGTATCATTCAGATCAAGCCGATTGAGCACGAGGACAAGACCGACTTCGTGCGGCTGATGAATGAGGACGTGCAGTATCGCAAGGACATCTTCAATCTGCCGGGTGCGGGCCAACCGTCGAAGGTTGCAGCGAAGCGTGTGCCCAAGGCAGCGAACGATGACACTGCAGCAACCGCAGCAAAGCGTGTGCCGGTGAAGAAGGCGCGTGCCGTGCAGGATGAACAGGATGGACGCCCGCCGGTGAAGAAGGCGCCGATCAAGAAAGCCCCACTGCGAGCTGTGCGCAAGGTCGCCCGCAAGGCTGCGTAAATAAGCCAGTCACACATTCAACAACGGAATCATAATGGCAACCAAACGTAGCAAGTCGGTATCGCTGCGTCCCGAACACCAGGACCGCAACGTCAAGCACGAGACGTTGCGGTCGTTCGGCAAACGCTCGATGTACACGTATGGCATGGAAGTTAACTTCGACCGGATGGCAGCCGACCTGGTCGATGGTTTGAAGCCGGTGCAGCGGCGTGTGTTGTGGGCCGCGTCGCAGCAGGGCAAGCTGCCGGTCAAGACCGCACGTGTGGTCGGCGACGTCATCGGTAAGTATCACCCGCACGGTGACCAATCAGTGGTTGGAGCCATCGAGACGATGGTGCACCACCCGACACCGACCATGGAAGGTCACGGCGAGTGGGGTTCGTTGATCGACAGCGCGGCCGCAATGCGTTACACGAACACCTGTCTGTCGCAGTTCGGCTGGACGTTCTTTCAGCCCGACTACATCCACAAGGAAGTCACGTCGTTCATCCCGAACTACGATGACAAGGACGTGGAGCCTGTGACGTTGCCGGCGCAGATGCCGTTCGTGCTGATGACCGCAGCGGAAGGGATCGGCTACGGTATCACGACCGACCTGCCGAGCTTCACGCCGCAGTCGTTGGTCGAGGTCATGACGCGGCTGCTGTCGGGCGAGAAGCTGCAGGCGATCGATTTTGCAAAGACGCTGAAGTACGATCATAAGTGGGGCGGCTCGGTCGTCAACTCGAAGCAGAACAAGATCGAGTGGATGAAGATGTTCACGGGCACCGAGGCCAAGGTGCAGTTCATGGCCAACCTCGAAGTGTATCGGGACGAGAAGCGCCTGACCATCAACGATTGGCCTCCGGGCCTGAACCCGGAGAAGTTCGTCGCCAAGGTCAAGGCGATGAATGAATGCGCGGCCGTCGATAACGTGCGTGGTCTGATGTACGAGATCCGCATGCGCAAGGATCACAACTTCGATCAGTTCGATCGCTTTGTGGCGAAGGTTGAAGCCGCGTCCCGCGTCAACTGCTCGTTCAAGCTGAACGTCACACACACGACTGCGAAGGTGATCGACGGTGTGGTGCATCCGCACACGGACTTCCTGGCGCTGTCAGTGCCGCAGCTGATTATTGCCTGGCTGAAGGAACGCCTGGCCCTGGAGCTGCGCAGCCTCGAGTATCGCATTCGTCGGCAGAACGCGGCCATCGCGTTTAGCGAGCTGCTGATTTACGCATCGACCCGACTGGACGTGATCTTCAAGGCGTTGCGGTCGAATGATCCCGACACGTTCCTGGTCAAGAACCTGAAGATCACGCCGGAGCAGGCCAAGCAGATTCTCGACCTGCAGGTGCGGCGCTTGTCGAAGCTCGACCAGGACGACCTGAAGAGGAAGTTGAAGGATCAGAAGGCGCATCTGAGCGTGCTGGAAGGCTGGCAGAAGAAGCCGAAGGCAAAGGTCAAGGCCGACATGGCGCAGGTCATGGCAGCTATCGACGCCGACCGCGAGCGCGTGCGCAAGCTGGGTACCCGCAAGCTCAAGTTCGCAGGAGCCTGATATGGGAGTGGTCGTCAATCTGCAGCGGTATCGTTTGACACGACGGCCACTCTCAATCAACGCCCAGCGCATTGTGGACGCGTTGGCGTATGAGCGGGAGTCGGACAGCAATGAACCCATCTACATTATTGCGTCGGCGAATAGCGAACGTTGGCAAATGCACTGCATGCTGCGTTGCATGATGCTGCGGCCGACCCGCATCGAAGTGCTGACGCCAGCCATGTTGAATGTGCGCACGCGTGAAGCGGCGAAGCGTACCGGCGTCAGCAAACAACCATCCCTTTTCGAGGAGCGGACATGACCACGTCGCGTAATACGAACAATCCATACGCCACGCGGCAGCCGTGGGCGACGAAAGCACGCACGGGCCGAACCACGCGCCTGCTGCAGCAGGCGATTCTGGAGGCCATGCAAAATCGACGTGCTGTGTACGTGGTCGCGGCCAACTCGAATCACCAGCATTCGATTCAGAGTTCGCTGGCAGCCATGAACCCGCCAGTCGGTCACGGCATTAAGATCGAGAACGCGCAGATATTTCCCGAGCTTGATTGGGACACGCTGACGCTGCGCCGAGGCCATCCGAACTGCCTTGTGTTGGTCGATCACTACGCAATCGAATGCCGCTACCACGCGGTGCTGTCGATGTGGGGCGCGTTCGATTACGACGGCCCGGATGACGAGACGCTCGATTGAATCGCAAGCGATGGGTTATTGAACGCGACCCGCAAAAGTGTTGTGTCAAAACAACGGTTTTCGGGATTGCGGGAAATTTCGGGACGTGATAAAATCGTAGTGCGAGCATCCGTGCTTCGCGGGTGTTTCGCACAGGTTCGTGCGGCCCCTGTTTCGCAACGTCGCGCAGGTCGAGAGAAAACGACACATGCAGAAATTCAAACAAGCAATGTCATTCAAGAATCAAACGCCCGGTTACGAGACGGAGGTAGTCGCGCGTTGCTTTTTGGCTTGTGTGGACATGGAGTGGCGGCCGACCGTCGCGTGGTTGCAGTGGGAATCGAATGCCGAGCGCACAGTCGTCGCGGTTGCGGTCGACATGAAATTCCGCAAGCTGCTCAAACAGATCGCACAGGTCGACGGTATGCAGCCCGCCCGCGTGCTCGGCGGCGACATGTACGATACCGATGGCAAGACGCGACTGACGCGTTTGCGGCACTTCATGAATGCCGAGCGCTACGGCATCATGGTACACAAGGACGTACCAACGAAGCGCGTAACCGTTATGTTCACCAACAGGCTGTACGGTTTCTAACCGCAACGCATCACCGAGGGCTTCGGCCCTCGTTTCAAATCGGGGCTTGTCGGGCTCCCCTTTCAACGTCCGACACTTTTGGGAAATCACACATCATGGCATCGAAGAACACGAAGGCAGTCAAGAACGTCAACTCGAAGATCGCGAAGGCAGCGAAGAAAACCGCACCGGTGAAGCCTGCAGCACGCAGCGATGCCGAGCTGGCTGCCGCGAAGGCAACCACCGAGTGGGCGATTGGCGCTGCCGTCGAGCATCCCGCGCACGGCAAGGGCAAGGTCGTTTCTCACACGCCGACCGTTGGCATCGTCCAGGTCGAGTTCGATAACGCTGCACATTCGCATACCGAGGTGCACACGGACGAGCTGGTGCTGGTGGCTGACAAGCCGTTGCATGCGCCGCACACGAAGAAGGAGTTCAACTTCCCGACCCGCAAGGCCGCAAAGAAACACGCGAAGAAGCACGACGCCATGCTCGGCACCGCGCAGGAACAGAATCGCGGTTACGCCAAGCTGGCAGCAAAGCTTGCGCAAGGCGCGCGGGTTGTGTGCCTGAGTGACAAGCGCGAAGGTTATGTCGCCGAGCGCGCCGCGCAAGGTTCGGGTTTCATTGACGTGCTGTTCGATCTCGACGGCAAGCCGGCCACGAAGCACGTTTCCGGGTTGAAGGAACTCAAGCTGTCCAAGAAGGACAAGCTGTGGAAGCTCGGCGACATGGTCATCACCAAGCCGGACGCCGGCATGGAGATTTCGGGCGAGGTCGCCGCGCTGTCCTTCACGAAGCAGGAAGCCCGGGTTCGCATCGGCGGCGCTGCCATCAGCGGTTGGCTGCCGTTTGCATCGCTGCAGCCGTACGCATCGGAAGCATCGAAGCCGGTCAAGGCGCCGGTTGAAACCACGCGGTTCGAAAACCTGCCGTTGCTGTCGGGCTTTCGTTTGACGAAGGACGACAAGGATCGCACCTTGGTCAAGGTCGGCAACACATCGGCGCTGATTGTGCCGGTGCTCGAAGAAACGAATGGCGGCGCCGGAGCACATTTGCCGTACGTGCATCTGACGACGCTGCAGAATGTGGACGTGCAGATCGACAAGATTCGCCTGAAGAAAAACGTGCAGGTGAAGCCGATTGAAGCGCGGCCGTTCGAGCATGGCGCCGCCGCGAAGTAATTCGCAGGGTGTAATTTGAGGGACCGGGTGCGCAGCAGAATCGCGCACTCGCCAATTTGAAGCGGCAGTTACACGTAGTACACAAAAACCAGTGTAGTAAATAACGAG
>Ga0247674_1000038_pt1 | contig 20441 bp, 29 predicted proteins | sample CNK15_metaG_FD_183044 | JGI IMG/M metagenome (GOLD analysis project Ga0247674, IMG submission 183044) | Soil microbial communities from Purdue University Martell Research Forest, Indiana, United States - CNK15 | ecosystem: Environmental > Terrestrial > Soil > Temperate forest > Bulk soil...
CGCAGGCCTCGAGCTCGGCGGCGACCAGGCCCTCGAGCAGCTACTGGTCGCGGCCCCGCGGCGGCGCCGGGCCCCGCGGGTGGCTCGGGCGCCGGCGGTGATCGCGGCGGGGGCGAGCCGGGGGCGCGCGCAGCCGCGCCGGCGCAGGCCTCGAGCTCGGCGGCGACCAGGCCCTCGAGCAGCTACTGGTCGCGGCCCCGCGGCGGCGCCGGGCCCCGCGGGTCAGCGCGTGCGATCGGCAGCGCGCCGTTCGTCAGCGTCCATCTCGCGGAGCGCGCGGCGCTGTTCGCTGAGCATGGTCAGTAGCAGGCACGGCGGGAGAGTCACGGCATCGTCGAGCCCGGCCCTGGTTACCGTGATGATGCCGAATGTTCGCCGCGCGATCTTCACGATCGGCACCGTAGCACCTGGCCTGGACCGCGCCGGTTCCGAGGGGAAGATCGTGATGCACCACGAAACAAGATGACCCGGCCGAGGTGCAGGTGGTCCTCGGCCGGGTTCTGTTCTGCCGCCACTGGGCGACATCGTGGGCCAGGCCCGTTGACCTTGTAGCGCGCGTCACCCGGTAGTCTAGCTCTCGAACAGTTCCGTGGGGCATCGGCGAATGCACCACGAGATCGCTCCGCTACCCGGGGGACTCCGCGATCGACCCGCATGCGGACCGTGTCACACCAGGATCTACAGCGAGGTCGCGGCCAAGCGCCGGGCACAGGCGATCGCGGCTCCGAGGTTGCGGTCAAGGCCCGCTTACCTTGTTGAACGGACGAATTGCCGGTCAGGGTGCCCGTGCGGACGCGATCCGCATCTACCCTCGCGATCTCCGTTTGCATTGGGCGCCAAGGTCACGATTCGGCACCCGGACCAGCAACTGCGTTGTAGCACGCGCCGGTTTCGCGCTACAACGCGGCCGTGGGGTAGAGCAGTAGCAGCTCGCCAGGCTCATAACCTGGAGGTCGGTGGTGCGAATCCACTCCCCGCAACCAAGGACCCTACGGGGTCGACGTCGTAGCCCTCGCGAGCCAACGTCCTGCGTTGACCTCGCCTACGAGACCGGAGACCGAACCGCGTGCACGCGGAGACGGCGGTAAGAGGGGCCCGCAAGGGTCTGGCCGTGCTACCGTGCGGCATCGAGCAAGCGTCCGGGGTAGCTCCCCGGCGTGGGCCGCGCTACCTCGGCCGGCCCAGCTCGAGCTCAATATCCGAGGGCTCAAGAGGAGAGCGATATGATCGACTGGGGTTCGTTCTTTGCTGGCGCAGGCCTCGCGCTGAACGTCTGCGGCTTTGTCCTGTGGTCAACTGTGATGCGCATCCGAAGGGAAGACGTCGCCTGGCGCAGCGAACAACAGCGCCGCATCGACGACCTGGCTGCGCGTTCCGAGCAGCAGTACGCGCAATCACGGCGCGAGCTCGGCTTGCCTCCAAGGAGTTGGTCATGATGACCGAAGTCAAAAACAAGGCGCGCAGCAAGGGAGGTGGCCGGTGACGCCAGAATGGGAGGACTACGCGGATAACGTACGTCGTATCGCGGTACCGGGTGGCTGGCTGTTCCGAACCTGCGCCTGGGTAGAACTGCCTACCGGACCCGACGAGCCGAACAACGGATTCTGGAACTGGTCCGATCCTGTGTTCGTACCCATAGCAAGTGATTTGCTCGAGCACGGTCAGTCGCCTGGCGGAGACCAAGCCGAAAACGCGCCACGACCGCAGATGGCGTTGGGTGCTCGCGCGGTCCGTAAACTCCTCGACATGTCGCCTAGCAGTGACCGGATCGCGAACGCCCTTGCTGAGAGCGTCAAGCTCCAATCCCATTACGCCGGGCTGCTGAACACGTACGACGGGGGGCGCCGACAGGTGTTCTCTACGGTCGATGAATGGTTGGCTCGGCTCGATGAGGTCGCGTCGCGATCTGGAGGTCGGACATGAAGCCGGCGCGAGCTGTGGTGATCGCCGACGAACTCGAGCGGATAGCGCAGCGCCTGGAAACCGCCAGGGCCGAAGGCCGCAAGTCGGCGCTGGCGACGCTTCGCGGCGACCCGGCACCGCACATCGTCGATGCTTTCGTCGAGCGATGGATGGAGCACGCTGTGGCCGACGCCGTGCGTGAGATGCGCTTGCTCGCGTCCCATGCTCGACCGCGGGCCAGGAGGCGAGCATGAGCGCCGCAGCCTTCCATCGCGCTGTTGGGATCGACACCCGCATCAGCGTGGCGATCGCCGAGCTCACGGTTGGGTCGCGGATCGATCCGCGACTTGCTGCGCGGATCGGCATCGACCTCGCGCCGCTCATCGCGACGCTGGAGCGCCACCTTGATACGCTGCGCGCCGAGCTCCACCGCATGACCGCCGACCCGTATCCGCAACAGCCGGGGGATAAGCGGTTCATCGACCTCTGGATCGGATGCAGCGCAGAGATCGAGGAGCTCGCGCCGTCGAGCGCGGACGACGGAGGCGCGGCATGCTGATCAAGCGCTGCAACACCTGCTGTTACGCACGACCCTCGGAAACAGGCCAGCCTCTCAGGTTGCTGTGCGGTCATCCGCCGCGGCCCGCGTTGCTGGTCAGCCAGACGTGGCCGAGCGTGTTATACTCGGACGCTTGCGGCTATTGGGAAGCACGTCCAGGCGAGGCGGCGCCATGCTGATCCTGGCGTGGCTCCTGGTCCGGGCGTACGGACGACTGATCGCCGCGATCGCCGATGACCTGCTCGTGATCGCGCGACTGAAGTGGCGCGACTCGATGGGTGAAACGAGGTGGTCATGACGGACACGCACATGAGCCGCGTGCTCGGCAAGATCGAACAGCACCTCGAAAGCATGATCCTGCACCTCGACGCCGCGTACGACGAAGCCACCCCGATCCTGGTCGCGGAGTTCGATGCGATCTTCGGTTCGGTCACGGGTAACGGGATCGGCAAGCGGGACGCAGCTGAGAACCACATCCACGCGATGCTCAGAGTCGTTCGCAAGCAGCTCGCCAAGCTCGGCGCAATCGAGGTCAAATGATCACGCCAGCACTCCGAGCCATCTACGCCGCCGTCCCATCGGTGACATGCAAGGGTCTCTGCCACGACCAGTGCACGCTCATCCCGGTAGCCAGGGCCGAGCGCCAGGCCATCGCTGACCACACCGGCCGGCGCGTGAAGACGATCTCGGACATGAAGCAGGCAACGATGCGGCCGGCGGACGACGGGATCGCGTGTCGCTACCTGAAGAAGTCCCGGTGCACCATCTACGAGGTCAGGCCGATGATCTGCCGGCTCTACGGCGCCGCGGTGGGTTTGGAGTGCCCGCACGGGTGTCGGCCGGTCGCTGGATTGCTGTCGCGAGACGTGGTGCACGACCTGTTCGCCAGACTCGAGGCGCTGCCGTGAGCGCGTTCTGTGCGATCTGCGCGAGCGAGCGCGGTCCGTTCGCGTTCCGTCCGGTCGGTCGAGGAGACGCCCTCGTGTCGGTGTGCGCGGCCTGTGACGACGAGCCGGCGCGGTCAAATCAGGGACCTGAGGTCGCGTACGAGGTCCCGGAGCGCGCGATCATCGGGCAGACCGTCACGGCATTCGCGCGGGCGGCAAATCGGGTCACGGGCGACACCGCGGCCACGAACAAGGAACGCCGCCGTGGCAAGTCGTTTGCCCGAGCGCCACAGCCTGGATTCATCGTCGAGCGCGTCCGTCGCCATCCGCCGGCCGGCGGTGCCATCGACGCCAAGCAGGCTCGGATGACATTCAGGGAAGAGCCCTGGTTTGCCGACCTCCGCCACCTCGGAAGCGATCGCAGGTGGCACCTGTTCGAGCGCCCGGACGCGGACGCAGCGCGGGCCGCGCGATCGGGAGACGACAGGGACCCGCTCGCCGCCGTCGCGGCGTTCGCTGTGCCGGATTCGTCGCGTTGACACCTTGCTGACCCGGTGATCGCTTGATCGATCGTGGCTGACACGATCTGGACGCAATCGGACATCGACAAGCTCAAGGCGGCCGTGGCGAGCGGCGTGCTATCGGTCAGCTACGACGGGCCGCCCAAGAGGCAGGTGACGTACCAGTCGCTGCGCGACATGCGAGACCTGCTCGCCGAGATGCGACGCGAGGTCAACGGTGGCGACACGTTCAGGCTCGCCGCCACCAGCAAGGGGTTCGGCAACCGGACGCTCGGCAGCAGGGACGACGCGTGATGGGCGGAGCGCGACCACCGCTCATCGAACGCATGATCATGGCGATCGCCCCCCGCTGGGGACTCGCAAGAGCTCGGGCCCGCCTGATGGCACGGAGCTATGAGGCGGCGCAGGCCGGTCGCCGCACGAGCGGATGGGGTCGCGCGCTCACCGACCCGAATGCCGCGGCCCAAGGGGCGCAGCTCGCGTACCTGCGCGCGCACGCCCGGGACCTGGTGCGCAACAACCCGTGGGCGAGGCGTGGGCTGCAGACGATCACCCGCAACACCGTCGGTTGGGGGATCCGCCCCAAAGCCACGGGGCGCGGCGCGGATCGAGTGATGGAGCTGTTTCGCAGCTGGGGCGAGACCACCGACTGCGATGCAGCCGGCCGGCTCACGTTCTTCGGCTTGCAGCGGCAGGTGATGCGGACGGTCGTCGAGGCCGGCGAGGTGCTCGTCCGCATGCGACCGCGGCGGCTGACCGACGGACTCGCGATCCCGATGCAGTTGCAAATCCTCGAGCCTGATTTCATCGACACCTCGCGCGACGGCCTCATCGGAGAGGCCGGCGGGCTGATCATCCAGGGCATCGAGCACGACGCGATCGGGCGCCGGGTCGCGTACTGGCTTTTTGACCGCCACCCCGGATCAATCGGAGCGGTGATGAGCTCGACTGGAAAGCTCAACCCGGTGTCTCGCCGGATCCCAGCCGACGGCATCCTCCACGTGTTCAACCAGGAGCGCGCCGGGCAGGTCCGTGGCCCGTCGTGGTTCGCGAGCGTTGACGTCCGGCTTCACGACTTCGACGAGTTCGAGGACGCGACCTTGATGAAACACAAGATCGCGGCGTGCATGGCTGCGTTCGTGACCGACAACGGCGACAACCCGCCGCTGGGGTCCGGTGGGATTGATTCGACGACGGGCAGTGCGATCGATTCCTTCGAGCCCGGGATGATCATACCTCTGCAGCCAGGGAAGTCGGTGACCGTCGCGAATCCGCCGGTGTCGAACGATCACACGGGCTACAGCGCGACGGCGTTGCGCGGCGTCGCGGCCGGACTCGGTGTCACATACGAGGACCTGACCAACGACTACTCGCAGGTTAATTTCTCGTCGGCCAGGATGGCTCGGATCGCTCACTTCGGCGACGTGCACGATTGGCGATGGAACATGCTGATCCCACAGTTCTGCGCGCCGGCGTGGGACTGGATGATCCAGTCGCTCATCCTTGCTGGCGAGGAGATCGAGGACTCGCCGGCCGAATGGACGCCGCCGCCCGTTCCGATGGTGGACCCTGACTCGGAAGGGAAGGCGCTCAAGGAGCTCGTGCGAACCGGCGCGATGACGCCCGACGAGATGGTGCGGGAGCAGGGCCACGACCCCGACAGCTTCTGGCTAGAGTATGCAGCGAGCCTCAAGCGGCTCGACAAGCTCGGCATCGTCATCGACAGCGACGCTCGCAGGACGACCGGCCAGGGCCAGTCACAGGCGCCGACTGCCGAGGCTGCGACGGAGATACCCAAGAACGGCGGCAAGCCGGCGCCGAACGGAAAGCCGGTCACCCCGGCGTCATGACCGTGGGGAGGTTGACAGCGATCAGCCCGCGGTGATCGCGATGTCCGGGATGTCACATCCGGCACGCGAAACGACAGTAGGGCTTCCTACGCTCACGCGCGCGGCGTCGTTCACGCCTGGGTCCGTGGACGCCAGCAAGCGCACGGTCGAGATGGTGTGGACCACTGGCGCGCCGGTGATGCGCGGCTACTACAACAAGTACTGGGAGACGCTCTCGCTGGACGCCTCGCACGTGCGCATGGGCCGGCTCAACAACGGCGCTCCGCTGCTCAACGCGCATCAGGGATACGACGCGCTCGACGTGATCGGCGTGGTCGAGTCGGCTCGGCTTGGAACACCCGCCACCGCGACGGTTCGGTTCGCTAAAGCCGAGGACTCGCCGGATGCGGACCAGATCTTCAGGCTCGTGTCCGACGGCATTTTGCAGAAGACATCTGTCGGATACAACGTCTACCGACTCGAGCAGCAGGAGGACGCCCCCGACGGCGTTCCCGTCTTCATGGCGACCGATTGGGAGCCATGTGAGCTCACCGTTGCGCCGATCGCGGCCGACGACGGGTCCGGGTTTCGAACAGCCGACAAGCAGGCTCAGACCAAGTGCGTATTTGTGACTCGACAACAAGGAAGGACGACGATGGCGACCGAGAACGAGAGCAACCCGACCACTCAACCTGCCTCGGGCAAGCCCTCGTCGGCGGCCATCGAGGCGACCCGCGCAGCCGCAGCGGCCCGGGTCGAAGACGCCAAGGCCCGCGCCGAAGAGGCGATCGCGGCGGCGCAGCAGGCGACGATCGACGAGCGGGAGCGAGTGGCCGGCATTCGCTCGCTCGCGCGGAGGTCCAAGCTGGGCGACCAATGGGCCGACGTGCTGATCGAAAAGGGCACGTCGGTGGCCGACGCCCGCGCGGCGGCATTCGACTCCATGGCCGACGACGGAGAGCGCACCGAGATCCACGGCTTCACGCGAATCAGCGCGGAGGAGGACCAGCGCGAAAAGTTCATCCGGGGCGCGTCGGCGTGGATGTTCGAGCGCACGGGGACTCGCGAGCTGCTCGAGCGTGCGGTGGCCAAGGATCCGCGCCTGTTCCGCGGCGAGAAGATCGAGTTCGACGGCGGCGAGTACCGCGGCTATCGGCCGGTCGAACTCGCCCGCATGTGCCTGGAGCGGAACGGTGTCCGCACCGCCGGCATGGACAGCATGAAGATGATCGGGCAAGCGTTCATGCAGCGGTCCGGTCCTGGCCAGACTACCGGCGACTTTCCGATCCTGCTCGAGAACGTCCTCGGCAAGGTGCTGCTCGGCGCGTATGCGACGCAAGAGAACACGTGGGAGCGCTTCTGCGGCACCGACCAGGTGCCCGACTTCAGAACTAGCAACCGGTACCGCACCGGATCGCTGCCCAGCCTCGACGTGATCCCGGAGCACGCCGAGTACAAGAACGCGGTCATCCCCGACGGGTCGAAGTACGCACTCACGACCCAGCGGACGGGCAAGATGTTCGCGGTCTCGCAGGAGACGATCATCAACGACGACATGGGCGCGCTGACCCAGATGGCGATGGAGCTCGGTCGGTCCGGCATGAGGACGATCGAAAACGCTGTCTACGCGCTGCTCGCGCTGAACAGCGGGCTCGGCCCAACGCAGGCCGACGCCCAGCCGTTCTTCCATGCGAATCGCGCGAACGTCGGTACGGGAGCGGCGCTCGCAGCGCTCGCGCTCGACGCGGATCGCGTGCTGATGCGCGCGCAGAAGGATCCCAACAACCTCGACTTCCTGGACCTCAACCCGACGATCCTCCTCGTGCCAGACGCGCTGCGCGGCACCGCGGACGTGATCAACGATTCGCAGTACGACCCCGACACGGCGAACAAGCTGCAGCGCAAAAACCTGGCGTACAAGATGTTCAATGACATCATCGGAACGCCCCGTCTCTCGGCGAGTTCGACCCGGCGATACCTGTTCTCCAACCCATCCGTCGCGGCTGCCATCGTCATCGTGTTCCTCGAGGGCTACGGCCGGAGCCCGGTGATGGAGACGCGCGACGGGTGGCGCGTCGACGGAGTCGAGTGGAAGGTCTCGCTCTACGCGAAGGCCCAGATGGCAGACCCCAAGGCGGCCGTCACCAACGCTGGCGCATAAGCGAGCCAGGATCCACACGAGCTGGGATCGACCGTAATCAACATCGACCGGCGCTGAGGCGCCAGCAGGCAGGAGCGAGACATGGCAACGACTTTTGTGCAGAAGGGCAATATCCTCACCTTCACCGCGCCCACCGGCGGTGTTGCATCTGGCGTCCCTGTGCTGATCGGAGGGCTGTTCGTCATACCGACCTCGGCGGCCGTCGCTGCCGCGACGTTTCAGGGCGACATCGTCGGGGTTTGGAGCCTGACCAAGAACTCCGGGGAGACCTGGACCGAGGGTGAAGCGGTCTACTGGGACCTCGCCAACCTTCGCGGTACGACGGACTCGAGCGCGGGGCTGCCGATTGGCGTCGCGGCGGACACCGGCGGTTCTGGTTCTTCTGCTGTCGTGGCTCCCGTTCGCCTGAATGGGACGTCGCTCAGTGGACGGCTGATCGAACAGCGCTTTCGCCGCACGATCACCCAGGTCAACGCCGGCACGACGCTGGTGCCTGCGATCCCAGGAATCAAGATCCGGCTCGTGGAGGCGTCAGCGATCGCCATCGGCGGCGCGGTGACGTCCGTGACCACCGTCGATATCCTCGGTACGCTGACCTCAAGCCGCAAGCTGGTGGCGTTCGCGCAAGCGTCGCTGACCCAGAGCACGCAGCTCAAGTCAGGCGGTACCGGCGCGGCGATCCTCGCCGACGGGGCGAGCTTCACCGCCAACGACGCTAACACCGCGATCACCGCCAACATCACGGGATCGGCGATCACGGTCGCGACGAACATCGACTTCGATCTGAAGTACGCGCTCGAGTAAGCCGTGCCTGCGCCGCCCCAGCCGCCGGTCGATGATACGGCGTTCGCTCAGATGGTCGCGGTCATGGACGCGACCGTACAAAAAGCGCTCGGCGCCGAGCCGGTCACATACCAGACCAGCGCCGGCGTGACGGCCCTGGTCCGCGGCATCTTCGACGCTTCGTTCCTGCTGTCGACCACGGGCAACGCCGATGATCCGGGCGTCGAGGTCGTTGTCCCGGCCGTGTTTCTCCGGATTTCCGACCTGCCATCCGATCCGATGGTCGACAACCCGCTGCTCAACATCCGCGGCACGGTCTACCGCGTGTTCGAGCGCCGGCCGGCCGACTTCGGGTCGATCGTGCTCGGCCTCAAGCAGGTTCGCCCGTGACGACGCCGCTGCACCCGCGCAGGCTGTTGCGCGATGCGATCGTGGCGACCCTGACCGGCGTTACCTCTGCAGGCGCCCGGGTCACGAAGACACGGCGCGATCCGATCCGCCTACAGGACCTGCCGCAGATCTCGGTCTACACGCTCGAGGAAACAGTCGACGATGCCAGCGCGCTGATGGCGCCGCGCGAGCTCACGCGTTCGACGAGCATCGCCGTTGTTGCGCACGTGATCGACGCGGACTCGGCGCCGGTGGACGACGCTATGGATGCAATCGCGCTCGAGATCGAAACCGCGATGGCGTCCAATCGGTACCTGAGCGGCACCGCAGGGGGGCATGGGGCGATCCTGACGAGAACGGAGATCGACATCCTGTCGTCAGAGAACGGTGACCCAATCGTAGGGGTCATCCGGCTCATCTACTCGGCGACCTACTACACGCTCGAGGTCGACCCAGACCCCGCGGTGCCATTCGAGCGCGTCGGGTCGACCGTGCAGATCGCGGGATCCTCGCCGGACAACGCGCCAAGCGAGGTGTTCGAGATTACTCAGTAGGCGACGGCGTCTCGACAGGACGGGCAGTCGACCAGGACAAGCGAACTGGTGACCCAGTGGAGCGGAACGAAGTCTCCGCAGCGGACCACGGCGCCGAGCGCGTTAGCGTTGTTGTGTCGCCCGAAGGCCGCGTTGCGCTCGGGTGAGGCGAGGTGCAGCGGGAACGGGCGATCGCGGTGCTCGTCACCCGGGTCGTGCACTGGTTTGCTGCAGCCGGGGCACGTGACAAGACGTGGCGCTGAGGGCTCTGCTACGGTCTCGGGCATCTCGGGCTCCTCGTGCAAGGGGTTCGGGTCAGCGGGCCGGTGGGTGTAGAGACCCGCCGCGCTCGCGCTTTCGTTGTACCACAGGTGCCGATGCGGGCTGGATACCGCGACGATACCTGGCCCGGCTCGGCCATCTACACCGGGCGCCGCGACCGCGTTGTACCACGCGCGTTGACAGCCTGCCGCCAGCGGTGATCGCACTGGTTGCATGAAGGTTGCCTACGTCGACCCGAGCAAGCCGATCAGGGACCCGGACACCATCCGGCCCGGCGTGAAAGGCCGCTACGTCGGGGTCGACGCGAACGGCAAGGCGCTGACCGAGTTCGAGGTGCCCGAGACGTCATTCTGGATCCGCCGCGTCAAGGACGGCGAGCTGCGGCGCCTCGATAACCCGGGCCAGCTCGCGCCCATCGCCCCGCTGACGAAGAGGTAACTGGCCATGGGGATCAGCTTCCAGTCGTTGCCCACGTCGATCAGGACGCCGTTCGTCGGGGTCGAGTTCTCGAGCGTCGCCGCCGTGCAGGGACCGACCGACCTGCCGTACAAGGCGGTCATCATCGGCCAGAAGCTCTCGACCGGAACCGGCGTCGCCGACACGGTCGTCGGGCCCGTGACCAGCATCGACCAGGCAATCGGGATCGGCGGCCGGGGTTCGATCATCCACCGCAAGGCGATCGGCTGGTTCGCCAGTAACCAGACGACCGAGCTCTGGATCGGCGTGCTGGCGGACAACGCCGGCGGCGTGGCGGCGACCGGCACGATCGTTTTCGCCGGCACCGCAACTGCTCCCGGCACGATCGCTCTGTACCTGGGCGGCGTGCTCGTGCCGGTCGCGGTCGCCTCGGGAGACGCGTCGACAGCAGTCGCGACCAACGCGGCGGCCGCTATCAACGCGAACACCGATCTCCCGGTGACGGCGTCGGCGACGAGCTCGACGGTCACTCTGACCTTCAGGCACAAGGGCCTCGTCGGCAACAGCTACGATGTCCGCGTCGGGTTCAACGGCGAGGTGTTGCCGACCGGTGTCACCTCGCCGACGATCACCGCGCTCGGCGGCGTCATCGCCGGCACGCTCAACCCGACGCTGACCAACCTGATCGCCGCGATGGGCGACATCTGGTTCCAGATCTGGGCGCACCCGTACACCGACGCGACGAGCCTGGCCGCGATCGAGGCCGAGCTGCTCGACCGGTTCGGGCCGATCCGGTCGATGGACGGTGTAGCCTTCACGTCGGCTTCGGGCTCGCTCTCGACGCTGACCACGCTGGGGAACTCGCGCAACAGCGGGCAGAACTCGATCTGGGCGCAGACCGGGGCGTCGCCGCTCACTCCGCCGATGGAGTTCGCCGCCGAGGTCGCGGGGGTCGTTGCCATCGCCGGCCAGGCCGCGCCGGCGCGACCGTTCCAGACGCTGGCGCTCACGAACGCGATCGCGACGGGTGTCACCGACCAGTGGTCGGGCGCCGAACGCAATCTGTTCCTCCACGACGGCATCGCCACGACGAAGACGGTGGCCGCGGGCGTCGTGCAGCTCGAGCGCGCGATCACGACCTACAAGACGAGCCCGGGCGGATCGGCGGACACGAGCTACCTGGACGTGACCACGCTGCTCACGATCCTGAAGCTCCGGTTCTCGTTCCGCACGTACTTCCAGACCAAATATCCGCGGCACATGCTGGCGGGCGATGACACGCAGTTTGGCCCCGGGCTCGCGATCCTGACGCCGAGCCAGGCGAAGGCCGAGGCGATCAACTGGTTCAACGACCAGGTGAAGCAGGGCCTCGTCCAGAACCCCGCCGCGTTCGCGGGGAATCTCCAGGTCGAGATCAACGGGACCGATCCGAACCGGCTCGACTTCCTGCTCCCACCCAACCTCATGGCTCAGCTCATCGTCGTGGCTGCTCAGATGCAGTTCCGGCTCGGGGCGTAAGGAAACCGCGTCATGGCGCAGCGAATCGGCGGCATCATTCAGGTTCAGGTAGACGGCACCGTCCTGCGGGCCAAGGGCGACTTCGAAGTCAACATCGGTGGCGTTGAGCGGACGGAGGTCATGGGCAGCGACGGCACGCTGCACGGGTACACCGAGAAACCGATTCCAGCTTACATCCAGGGCGCGATCACCGACGATGGCACCCTCGATATCTCGGCGGCCAAGGCCGTGCGGGACAGCACCGTGACGCTCAGGCTCGGCAACGGCAAGACGGTGTCGCTCGCCCACGCGTTCTATTCAGCACCGGGCAAGCAGACAACGGCCGAGAGCGAACTAGAGGTAAAATGGGTGGGTGAGGTCGGCACGGAGGTCAAGCGGTCATGAGCGACGACACCCAGGAGCCCCAGGAGCCACAGCGGCCAGCCCAGGGCCCCGTGACCATCAAGCTCGCGAAGCCGATCACGGTTGTCGATGGCATCGCCCTCGACAGGCCGATCACGCAGATCGTGATCAGCCCTCTGAAGGGCAAACACCTTCGCACTTACGACGAGAGACGGCCGGCGATGCAGATGCAGCTCGACCTTGCCGGGTTACTCACAGGTCAGGATCGGGCAGTGATCAACGAGCTCGAGAGCTACGATCTCGCTGATGTGCTGGCAGCCGTTAACCTTTTTTTTATGGCGCTCCGACGCCGGCCGACTGGTTCATCATCATCGGACGAATAGCCCGCGCGTTCGGGTTCCAGCCGTCTGAGCTGTGGGATATGGAGGCGTGGGACTTGGAGTTTTGGGGTCGCCGGTATCAGGAGCTGAATCGCCGTGGCGGATAAACAGCAATCCCTCTCGATCATCATCCGCACGGTCGACAATGCCACGGCCGGGCTCACGGCCGGGATCAATGCGGTCAACAAGCGGCTGGACGAGATCACGAAGCCGACGCGCGACCTGAAAAAGGCGCTGGGCGAGTTCGGCGACAAGAGCGGATTCAACGCTGTGAGGGACGGGTTCCACGGCGTCGGCGAGGCCGTGGGCGACCTGGTAGGGAAGGTCGCCCTGGTCGGCGGTGTGGTTGGGTTAGCGGTGCACGGCGTGATGACGCTCGTCGACGAATTCGACAACATGGGCGACCTCGCCGAGCGCCTTGGCGTCTCGGTCGATTTCCTCTCGTCGATGCGGTACGCGGCGGAGCGCTCGGGGGCGTCGGTTGAGTCGCTCGACCAAGGCATGACCTCTTTCGGCGAGTCGATGGGCCAGCTGCGCGCCGGCGGCGGCAAGATGGTCAAGTTCTTGTCGACGGTGAGCCCCGCGCTTCTGACGCAGCTCAAGGCCACGAAGGGCAACGAGGAGGCGTTCCTACTGCTTGCCGACGCGATGGAAAAGATCTCCGACCCGCAGAAGAGGTTGGCGCTCGCCAAGAAGACGGTCGGGGACTCCGCGCTTGCCCCACTGTTGGCGCGCGGGTCGAAGGGCGTCGGAGAATTGCGGGCGCAGTTCATCAAGCTGGCAGGGTCGCAGGAGGAGGCCGCGCAGGGCGCCGGCAAGGTTGACGACTCCCTCAAAGATCTCCACGCCGCCACGCAGGGAATCAAGGCAGCGCTCCTCACCGGACTCAGCCCGGCGATCAAACAGATCGTCGAGGACATGACTCACTGGGTAACGGACCACCGCGAGGACATTCGGCAGTGGGCCGATGATATCGGCAGGCGACTACCAGGTGCCGTGCACGAGGTGGTGACGGAACTATCAGGCGCGATCGAAAGCGTGTCATCTTTCGTTGAGGGTATCGGAGGGTGGAAGGTTGCAGCGGTTGGGATCGCTGCTGTCATCAGCGGACCGCTGTTGTCTGCGATTGCGACACTCAGCACTGCTCTGCTCGCAACTCCATTCGGTTGGGTGGTTGCGAGCGTTGCGGCTGTCACGGCAGGGGTCACTGGGCTGGCTCTCGCGGTCGGGAGCGTCAAAGACGCGATCACCACCCTGAAAGACGATGCAGCGTATGCGGAGAAGTCCCAGCAGAAACTCCGCGACGCGAACCATATGCCGCACGACGAGTTCATCGCTAAGTACCCAGAGATGGCAGGGCTCTACAACAAGGATGGAAGCAGAAACCTTAATTCACCAGGGGTGACCGATGAGGGGCGTAAATTCTTCGCTCAGATGCACCAGACAGCAAAACCAGAAGACTTCCTGAAACCGTTCGACAACGTCCCCCCGTTCCTACTCGACTACTCGCACTCATACGGGTCGCCGCAGCCCGCGCAGGTCGGCGGCGCGCACATCAAGGTCGAGTTCTCGAACGTGCCGAAAGGCGTAACGGTCAACGCGAAGCCTCAGGGCCCGGCGACGGTCGACCTCACCACGGGACATCAGTTTGGGTATTGAAGATGACGCCGCTGGAACAATCCGAGACGTTCGCCATGAGGTTTCTCGGCAACGCGAACCACCTGGCGATCGCGTACGGTGGCCCGCTGTACCTGCACGCCCGGCGACATCAACCTGCGCTTGCTGCTCGATCGCGCGGACTGCGAAGCGATGTGGGGCGACGGGTTCGACGGGATCGGACCGGTGTGGTCGCCGGGCAAGCTCGCCAAACACCGCGAGGCGCTCAAGCAGTCACGGCGGCTGACCAGGCGCTGGAGAGGCAGCGCGGTGGTCGGTGTGCGCCGGTTCGACTTCCAGTTCCAGACAGCGCTGTTCACCGACGACCCCGACCGACATCCTGTGATGGGGGACCAGCCGTTCCTGAGGCTGGACGAGATCCCGATGGACATCCTGCTCGACGCTGGTCGAGGTGACCCGTGACCTGGCGCGAGGACATCGGCCGGGTCACGCTGCCGGACGGGCGCAGGGTCGTTGGCGCCTCGTTCCGGGGCGTCCCGTTCCTCGTGGCTCAGTCGTCGCGCGCCGGTGGCCGACGCGTGGTCGTTAACGAGTACCCCCTGCGCGCGGATCCGTTCGTCGAGGACCTCGATCGCAAGGCGAGGAAGTTCAAGATTCATGGCTACGTCATCGGCGACGACTACCTGAACCAGCGCGACCAGCTGCTCGTCGCTCTGGAGGACACCGCCGGACCAGGTGAGCTGCGACATCCGTACTACGGCGTGCTTCGCGCGATCTGCGAAAGCATCGAGATCGCCGAGTCGAGCGACAAGGGCGGGATCGCGACGTTCTCGATAGACTTCTGCGAGACCCCTCTGCAGGCCCCGGTTCCTGTTCAGGTCGTGGACTTGTCGAGCAAGGTCTCGTCGAGCGCGGATGCGGCCAGGGCGGCGACCAAGACGCAGATCGGCACGTCGTTCAGCGCGGCCGGCCTTCCCGGCTTCGCGCTCGCGTCCTCATCCGCGGCCATCGCGACAGCAGCCGAAGCGCTTTCGTCGCGGCTTGGGCCGGTTATTTCGGCCACCGAGGAACTCGCCGAGCTCAACGGTGCTCTGACCTTGCTCGTTGCACAGGCCTCTGCTCTCCTCACCGACCCGGCCGGAATCGTGGATGGCTTCGCCGACGCGATCGAGGCGCTGGTCGACACCGCAGAGTCGGCGCCGGCGGGGCTGCTCACCGCGCTGATCGACGCCTATAGCGTGGACCTCGGGTCCGTGCCGGAGTCGACCACCGCAACCCGGGCGCGCGAGAGCGCGAACCTCGCGGCGTTGTCCGGGGCGATCAGCCAGGTGATCGCGCTCGAGGCGGCCCGCGTGGCCCCGGGCGTGCCCTACGCTACCCAGGACGACGCCACCGCCGCGCGCGACACGGTAGCCAGCATGCTGCAGGACCAGGCGCTGATCGCTGGCGACATCGCGTACCCCGGGCTGGTGACGCTGCGCAGCGACCTGATGCGCGCGGTGCCCGGGGGCAACAGCTTCCCACGTGTGGTCGCGACCTCACGCCGGGCGTCGATCCCGTCGCTCGTCCTGGCCTACCAGCTCTACGGATCGGTCGAACTCGAGCCCGACATCATCGCGCGGAACCGCATCGTCAACCCGGCCTTCGTGTTCGGCGACCTTCAGGTGCTAACGGATGTATAGTCGCGTCACCCCATGACCATCGACAGAAATCTGATCCGCCGCCTGGCAACTCTCCAAACCTGCCTTGAGATGCTCGGGTATCAGCACCATAGCGTTGCTCATCTCATCGAGTTGATACGGTATGAGAATCCAGAGGTTTCCATCTCCCTGCATCGCGACGCGCTCAACACCGCAAGGGCGATGGAAAACGAGGTGCTCGGCGCGATCACGCAGGAGCTCAACCGGGTACTCGTCGCGCGGATCGACGTGGAGTCCGACTCATCGCCTTCGACGCCCGGGCCCGGGACGGTACGCATCCAGGCGATCGAGAAACGCCTGGATGACGTCGACCATCAAGCGAACTGCACGAGCGCCCACGCGATCCGGCATGAAGCCCGCATCGACCAGATCGAGCGACAGGTTGCCGCACAGTCGGTAGAGTACAGCGCCCGTGAGATGCGCCTGATCGATGAACGCGATGCCGCGCTGTCGCGAGCAGAGCGCTGCGAACAGCGCCTCGACAACCGAATCGACTCAGCGCTCCAAGTGATCGGCGACCAGATCGCAGATCTCGATAAGCGGTTCGCCATTATGGAGGCCTCGCACGCTCACGAGCGGATGAACGACTTGGAGCGCATGGTTGCTGGCCATGAGCGTCGACTGCCAGCATTGGGAGATGCGCTATCTACGGGAATCATCGAGACCAACGCTGCAACGCGTGCGCTGGCTGCGCGCGTCGACGGCATGGAAAGGGTAGTCGACAAGTTCCACCAGCGATGCAGCGACGTGAGCGTTATTGACGATCGAGTCGCCGGAATCACCAAGCGCCTCGAATCCTACGAGCGTGCCAATGCCGCCGGCCATGGCGATCTCGCTGCTGGCACCCAAGCTCTGACTGGTCGGGTGTCCGCGCTGGCAGCTAGGCTGACCGGGCGGCTCGACGACCTCGAGCACCGGCTGCGAGGTGGCTGATGTTGGTGTGCTCGATCGTGGACGGGGCGGCCAGGCTTATGGGGCTGCGTCGAGCTAATGGGATGACGGTCGGCATCGAGATCGCGATGGGATGCTCCGCGCTCGCTTTTCAGGAACCGATTTGGGCTGCGATCATGTTTGCTGCTGCCGCGATTGACGCATGGTCGCTCAAGCGCGGCGGTTATAGCGACGAAGGCCCTGGTCTGCCGTGAAGCTGAGAATCGCTCGCAAGATGGCCAAGCGGGGGTGGTTGCGGTGCACGCCGCAGCAGGTCGCGCGCGCCGAGGTGTCATGCAGGCGCGGGATGGTACGAGCGGCGAGACCTCACGTTGCAAGACCTCACGTTGCGAGCGCCTTCAGCGTGATCGACAAGATCACGCGTCGGATCGCTGCCCTCAATGAGAAACTGGCAGCGGCGCTCGGCGGCAAAGCAAATGGGATAGGTCAGATGATCGCCAGCCAGTACGGCGGACGGACGCCGGCCGGTTGGCGAGTCGGCCAGTCCGACTGGAGAGTTCGTGGCTGAGCCTGACGTCGAGCTGCTGGTCGGCGGCGTTCGGTACGCCGGATGGAAGGATGTGCGCATCACCCTTTCGCTCGAGCGCCTAGCGGGCTCGTTCGCCCTCGGTGTCAGCGACCGCTGGAGCGACGACAACGAGCCATCGCCGATCTTTCCCGAGGACCCATGCCGCGTCACGATCGGGACCGGTGATCGCAGGAAGACGGTTATCGACGGGTTCGTGGACTCCGCGAGAATGAGCGCCGATGCCACTTCGCGGTCGCTCACGTTCACGGGCAAGGACCGGGCGGGGGCGATCGTCGAGAGTGCTCTGCTGGTCAAGGCGTCTGCGGTGAAGGGCGCGACGTGGACGTTTTACAACATCGACATCGGGGATTTCTGTCGGAAGGTCGCGGCGCCCCACGGCATCGAGGTCAGCGTCCAGCCTGGTCTCGTGCTGCCAGTCGACCCTCGCCTCGTGGCGCATGTCGGGGAAACGGGCTTCGAGGCCGTGAGGCGGGCGGCGGGCTCAGCGACGGTTCTGCTCGTGAGCGATGGCAAAGGCGGAATCTTAATCACCCGCACGGGGACCGCGCGCGCGGCGCCGCTGATCCAGGGCGTAAACATCAAGTCGGCCGAGGCGAACCTCGACGCGACGAGCCGGTTTCGGACCTACCTCGTGTCGACGCAAGCGCCAGGCACCGACGAGGAGAACGGAGAGGCGCTGAACACCACGGCGGAGGCAAAGGACCTGGCCGTGCGGCGTGAGGCGAGGACGATGATCATCCGGCCCGACAAGGCCATGACCACGGCCGAGGCGAAGCGGAAGGCCGATTGGGAGGCGCGTGTGCGGGCGGCCAAGGCGACCGCCGCAACCGTGACGGTCCAGGGCTGGTTGCAGCCGAGCGGCGAGCTCTGGCCGATCAACGCGATCACGAACGTGCACGCACCGCGGATGCTCCGGATCGACGGCGACATGCTCATCTCTCAGGTCGAGTACTCGATCGGCGACGGCGGTCAGGTCACCCAGCTACACCTCGTGAGGCCGGACGCGTTCGAGCCCGAGCCGCAGAGCCGCGGTGTCGGCGCAGGGCAGCCTTGGCTGGTGCTGGACAAGCAGGGCAAGTTCGTCGAGCCCAAGGCCGGCAAGCCAGCGCCGTGATACGGTGATCGCATGGCGATGACCCGCGAGCAGCTCGAGCAGCTCGAGCACGTGCTTCGCCCGCTGCGCCGCGCGCAGGCGGACGTCGTGGCGCGCGCGGTCCTGCAGCTGGTCGACGACAGCGGCTCTCTGCAGGTGGTCCAGGTCGCGGTGCCCGAGACGCGGCCCGACGCCGAGCACTTCCAGCCGTACGGGTTCTTCAGCGTCCCGCTTGCCGGCGCCGAAGGGGTCGCGCTGTTTCCCGGCGGAGACCGCGGTCACCCGCTGGTGATCGTGATGTCGGACCGCCGGTACCGCCCCACCGGGCAGGAGCCGGGGACCGCCGGCATCCACAACCAGACCGGAGCGCGCGTGGTCGTGTTGCCGGACGACACCGTCGAGGCGCGCTCGGAGAGCGGCACCGCAGCCGCGCTGGCGACCAAGGCCGACCTCGATGCCCTGAAGTCCGCGATCACGGGATGGACACCCGTCGCCGGAGACGGCGGAGCGGCGCTCAAGGCGGCCCTGCTGGCGTTGTTCTCGGGACCGCCGTCGTGGCCGGCCGGGACCAGCGTGCTCAAGGCCGAGTAGTCGAGTGATCGGCCCGCAGTGGTCTGCAACGAACATGAGAGCGTCGTAGCGCTCCTTCGTATACGACGCGAACGCCGCGGCGCGGACCTGTGGCCAGCGATAGAGGTGGTGCCAGTGAAGGAGCGCCGCGTTCTGGCGCTCCCGTTCGGCATCCGCCCGCAGAACGGACTGCTGCACGCTCTTCCACCAGCCCATCTCGTCGATGCCGCTGATCTCTCCAACAATGAACACGGCCATGCCCCACGCTAACATGTATCCCGTCGACCACGCCTTGCAGGCGTGATCCAGTAGGATCGCTCGATGAAGATTACCGTTGCCGTCGATGTCCGGACGCCGGAAGGCGTCGAATCGCACGTGTTCAAGATCGCGCGCTTTGCCGGGGAGCGGCAGAACTCCACCGTCTGCATGATCGACGGCGAAGAGGTCGGAACCGAGACCTTTCGCTGCGCGATGGCTCTATGCAAGCTCGGCAAGGTCGTCGTCGATCATGACCCCGAGATCATCGCCGTAGACGGATAGGCGATTGACCGCCGGTCAACCCGCGTGATCGCTTGGTGGTGTGGCCTTCGCGCGACCCTCGCTTTCCGACCTGATCACCCGCATCGGCGGCGACCTGCGCGGTCGGCTCGAGGACGACGGACCGCTGTTACGGCGGGCGATGGCGGACGTGTTCGCGGCGGTGTGGGCCGGTGGCGTCCACCTGCTCTACGGCTACCTCGACTGGTTGTCGCGGCAGTTGTTCGCCGATATCGACGACGACGACCAGCTGCTCCGCAAGGCGAAGCTCTACGGATTCGCCCCGATTCCCGCAGCGTTCGCGACCGGCAACGTGACTGCCACCGGAACGAACGGAAGCCCGATCCTGGCCGGAACCATCCTGCGCCTGGACGCCGCTACCAGCTACACCGTCACCACGGGCCAGACGATCGCCGGCGGCGTGGCGACGCTGCCTGTCCGGGCGGTGCTCGCCGGCGCCGCAGCCAACATCCCGGCCGGGACCGCGCTGACGTTCGAGACCCCGCCGGCGGGCGTGGCCTCATCTGCCGTCGTGGCTACCGGCGGCATCACCGACGGCGTTGACCAGGAGACCGTCACGCCCGGGCTCCGCAGCCGCTTCCTGCTGCGCCTGCGGACGCCACCCCGCGGTGGTTCGTCCGGTGACTACGTCTCGTTCGCTCGCGAGGTCGCGGGCGTCACGCGGGCCTGGGAGTTTCCGCGCGAGCTCGGGCTCGGTACGGTGGTGGTGCGGTTCGTCCGGGACCTCGACGTGTCGATTTTTCCCGACGCTGGAGCTGTTGCGGCGGTCCAAGCGAAGCTGAACTCGAAGCGGCCGATCACCACCGTCGCCACCGCGGCAGCGCCCACGTCGTTGGCGGTCAACTTCAGCATCCACCTCGTGCCGGACACCGCGGACACGCGGGCGGCGGTCGCGGCCGAGCTCGGCGACCTCCTGGGG
>Ga0247674_1000039_pt1 | contig 20361 bp, 20 predicted proteins | sample CNK15_metaG_FD_183044 | JGI IMG/M metagenome (GOLD analysis project Ga0247674, IMG submission 183044) | Soil microbial communities from Purdue University Martell Research Forest, Indiana, United States - CNK15 | ecosystem: Environmental > Terrestrial > Soil > Temperate forest > Bulk soil...
AAGTGCATGGTGGTCAACCACGAGCTGGGTCTGTGCTCAGGTGGTCGCTTTCGCGCCGACGTGCTGGCCTTATCGATGCGTGGCGATCTGACCATAGTGGAGATCAAGTCGTCGGTGGCTGACTTCAGGGCCGACAAGAAGTGGCACAACTACCTGCAGTATAGCAACCGCTTCTACTTCTGTATGAACGCGGCGGTGTATCGCAAGGTGGCTGACAAGATTCCAAAGGGCGTTGGCGTGATTCTCGTGAAGGTCTACAAGCAGGACGGTCTCCTCATGGCATCGAAGATGAAGATCGTGCAACGTGCAGACACTCGCGAGATAGACGCCGAGACGCAGTTCTCCGTGGTGATTCGTTCCGCGTTCCGCAACGCCGAGTTCAATCGCTACCAGCGCCGTCGCAAAAACATTTAGAGGTATTCATGTTTGCCAAAAATCGCGTCTCGCGGGTGCAGGGCAACAGCTTCGTGACGGCCAACTCCGGTATGTCGCCGGATCAGGCTGTGGCTGCCTACGCATCGCGCCGCACCATGAAAGAGCAGACCGAGGTTGACGCGTCGGTTGGCTTCTTCGGTGGTGGCTCAGGTGCCGCTAACAGCATGTCGGTCAACGGCTTCTGGCAGTCGAACTATCAGTACATGATGACCGGGATCATCCCGGCTGACCCTGCGCTGATCGACACCTCGAACCTGTCGCTGTTCTATCGGGACATCTACCTGTTCGATAATACGGCAGGCTCGGCAGTCGACATTCAGTCATCGTTCCCGTTCTCGACCTGGGAGCTGCGCGGCCTCGAGCACAACGAGCTGAAGATTTACGATGATGCGTTGGCGCGCTTGAACATCATGGAAATGATGCCGCAGATCTCGACTGCATATCTGGTCGACGGTTTCTTCTGCGGTAGCCTGGTGTTCGATCCGAAGACCAAGCAGTTCATGGACACGTTGATCTACGACGCGCTGCAGTGTGCGGTGATCCCCTCACCGTTCTACAATGCCGACCCGGTCATCAATGTGCGGGTGTCGCAGGCAACCCAGCAGTACATGAACAACGCCGGGCTGTATGCCACACAGTACATCAACTCGATGCCGCATCAGTTCGTCGAGATGCTACGTTCCGGCGCCTTCGAGTTGGATCCGGTGACCACGCTGTTCGTGCAACGCCGCAGCTTGACCGACCGTGCGTATGTGTCGTATCTGCACCGCATCCTTCCGATGTATCTGATCGAGAAGACGTTGTTCCGCGGCACCCTGGTCGAAGCACAACGTCGCCAACGCGCGATGACGCACATCCAGGCTGGTGACGACACCTGGACGCCGTCGACTGAAGAGCTGCACGCATACGTGGCGCAGTTCCAGATGGCCGAGTTCGATCCGCTGGGTGGTTGGGTGTCGACCCGCAACGCAGTGCAGGCAACCGATCTGCGTCCGGGTGGCGACTTCTGGAAGTGGACCGATATGGCCGACATCCTGGTGCCGTACAAGCTGCGTGCCTTGGGCATCTCGGAGTCGTTCCTGTCGGGTGATGCGTCGTATGCCGCAGCCGAAAGCGCGTATTCGACTTTCCTCGAATCGCAGAACGCGTACCGGATGCACCTGACCAATCGCGTCTTCTACACCAAGCTGTTCCCGTTGGTGGCAGTCGTGAATGGCCTGTACAAGGATGCGTCGAAGAAGGCCCAGACCGGCAAGATCATCGACTACCTGTACAACGCTTCGAACCGCAACAACCTCAAGATCCCTGAGATCCATTGGCACAAGAGCCTGGAAGCCAAGGGTGAGGACAACATGTTCGACCTGCTCGAGAAGGCTTCCGAGAAGGGCGTGCCGGTGCCGTTAAAGATGTGGATGGCTGCCGCGAACATGGATCCGGAAGCGTTGCTGCGTGATCTGCGCGATGATACGAAGCTGCGTGCCCAACTGGAGCAGTTCACCGGCAAGAATACGTCGCACGAGTCGGAAGACGCAGACGGTGATGACGACATGGACTTCGGCGTCATGGGTGGCGATGAAGGCGACGACAACAAGGCGTATGCAAGTGCTATCAAGCATCTGCGTGCGTCCATGCGCAAGTCGCAGGCGCGTCCGACCGTGCAGTCGGTTGCAGCTGGTGGCCGTCAAAACCGCGCGTTGCTTGCGCGCGACTTTGGCGAGTCGGGTGAGATGTTTGAAGTGAACAAGAGCGGCTCTGGTAAGAAGTACGTCTACAATCAGAGGGCCGCAACCACTAAGGCAAACGAGCGTATCGCGCGCATCCATTCGCAGGCACAGAAGGACAAGAACTATCGTATCCAACTGCGCCAGCGTAACAAGGAAGAGCTCGGTACCACGATGATCCCCGGTTGCCTGGACCTGCCCATTCGCTAAGAGAGGTCACACGATGTACAGCTTCTTGGTCGCCAAGGTCAAGGGTGAAGAGCACTACGAATGGTACACGTATAACGGCAGCAAGCCAGTCGCGCTGTCGTTCCGTGGCCAGCCGTATCAGGTAGAGAAGGGCCAACGCTTCGGCGTTCGTCCTTCGCACAGCGAGAAGGACATTCGGCTTATCTTCAAGGACGCGCCGACCCGTGTCTTCACGCTGACCCTCAAGCAGGCCAAGCAACTGGCCAAAGGCGTGAAGGGAGAAGGATCATGAGTGTACGGCAGCAGTACGTGGCAATGAAGTGGACGGACTACACGCCGCAGGTCGAGTCACAGATCACGCGGGACGTGATTGCGTTAACCAGCCTGGCGGCCAAGCGCAACGCCGACGAAGAAATCGTAATCGTCAGCGATAGCGACAAGGCCGACAAGGTGATCGACGCGCTAGGTGTGCGGCGTGTGCCGCTGCTGCACCTGGCCCGCATCTGGCTGGTATACAAGACCGGTGAAGAGTGGCCGGAAGTACCGGAGACAGCGCGGCATATCATTCAGCGCGATATGCAGGTGCGCGTCAAGCGCCCGAACATGCGCGTTAATGACAACCTACAGGGTGACGGCTATTACCTGCCACCGCAAGGTCGTCCGCGGCCCGACAAGATCCAGATGATTCGCCCGGCACCGAATGGTTATTCACCAGTCGACCCGGCACTTATCATTTTGTGGTCGTAGGCGTCAGGGCAATTTCACAGTACATAACCCGTCGGCGCGCGACGCATAGGGGCTTTGTCCCACCCCAATGGGAAGGGGTGCGGAGCGCATCGGTTCAGGACAGCCAGCTAGGGTTCTCGGGTGCCCGGCTGTCCGCTTTTTCCTTTAAGCAAGGCAACTCCTTGCGAAACTAGCCCAGGAGCTTAGCTGGCTCTCTGAGGTTCCAACACCAGCTAGTCCTCGGCGTCAAACAGGCACGCCAATTATGTCCCTCCTTGATTCAGTAGCAAGCATTGGCGCGAACGGTATCTCGTTTGCCATCCAAAGTCAGGGTGCATCTTTGAGTGCACCAGGCACCATCGCATCGTGGTCGCAGAGCCCCGTCGATCCGAACAACATTCTGCAGGGCGCGCAACAACGCAGCGACCCACTGTTGTCGTTTTGCTGGTTCGCCCAGATGCCAATGGTCACCCCGAATCAATCGCAAGGCTCCGGCATCCTCGGCGCCGTTGGCGGTGCTCTGCAGTCGGGCGTTAACGCATTGGCATCGAAGGCGCTTGGTCAGGCCGCCGGTAGCGCGTTGACCGGTGCAGCACAGCTGCCGTGGTTCTACGTCGAAGAAGCGACGTTGCCTTCGCGTAACTTCGAATCGCGTTCGATCTTTCGTGAAGGACGCAGCCGACACTACCCCAGTAAATATTCTGTAGATAATCTGCGGCTGGGCATCTACGCGGATTCGGCAAACGTCGCACTCAACTACCTGTACACCTGGCAGTCTGCGATCCTCAAACCGTTCACCGTACAGCAGGCAGCGAAAGGCGCCGGTGGTTGGGGCCGTCCTGCGCAGTACAAGTTACCGATTCAGATTTACATTCTCGACGTGACCTATCAACAGGTCCTCAGCATCGAGTACACCGAGTGTTGGCCCGTCAACATTGACGCCTATCAACTCGACTCAGGCACATCGACCCGCATACGACATGAAGTGAATTTCTCGGTCGGCGATGTTTTCGTAACTCAGATTCCTGTTGGGGCAACACAAACGATCGCTCAGGTCGTGACAAACCCCAGCTCGTTTCCCGCGGTGGCCGGCGGTCTATTGGCCAAGTTCTAACCCTTCCCAAGGAGTAACACATGGATCCCAACCGTCCAAATCTGACTCAGGCTGCCGTCGGCACCACAGTCGTGGACAGCGGCATGGAGCGCACGGTGCATTCGCATTCGGCCTTCGAGTTCCCCGCCGAACGTCAACAGGCGCTCGAGCAGCTGGCTCAGCAACGCATGGCTGCAGCAGCCGCACCTGCGAAGCCCGATGCCAACGGTCGTCGCCAACCGACAGCCTTCGCACAACCCGTTATGCCTGAGCAACAGCCGGAAGGTGTCACGCGTGAGCAGGCCGCAGCCGCCGCGTATCCGTTTGGCAATCAACAGCAGGCAGCGCCGCAAAGCCTGAACGGCACATTGCCGCAAGGTCGCGTGGCAGCCCGCCACAATGCACAGCAACAACGCGTGCAGCAGGAAGAGCAACAACGCGTGCAGCAGGAGCGTCAGCAACAACCACGCAGGCCGCAACAACAACCGGTCGGCGCAATCCCGCCGGGCTTTCCGCAGCCGCAAGCCACGCAGCAAATGGCCCCTCAGGAGGATCCCTTTCGCGGTGTTCCGACAATTCCGAACACGCCGCCGGGGTTCACTGCTTCTGTGAGTGACGGTGTCTCGTCGGTGGTTGACCTGCCGTCGCGCTACGCGTTCTACGATTTCAAGGAACTGTATGTGCGTCCGTTCGTGGCATTCCAGCTGGCGAAGCTGAGCCGCGCGCACGAAGAGCAGTCGCTGTTGCCGATGGTCGAAGCCGTGTCGTCGGTGCTGTCGTCGCCGTCTGTAGCGCCGGGTGTTTCCATCGCGCACATGCTGACGGTGCCCGACTTCTACTACGTGTTGTACTGGCTGAAGATGCACTCGTTCAGCAAGGGCTCGTACCTGCATACCACCGTGTGTATGAACCCGGAGCACATGGAATGGGTGCAACAAGGGTTGAAGCAGAAGGAGTCGTTGAAGGTGCAGGAGTTGGTGACCAAGTCGCAGCTGCAGATCACCAACCTGGATGTCATTCCTGATATGACCCAGTTCAACCTCGGCGACGACTGCGAGTTCGTGCTGCATCCGGCTACGATGGTGGACACACTGTCGTTCCTGGAACACCCGCAGTTGCGCGACCCTGAGTTCCAGTGGTTGGCGCGCCGTGCGTCGTTCATCCGACACCGCGAGTACGACCTCGACTTCAACGAGCGCGTTGAAGCGCTCAAGGTCTTCTCGGCGGATCAGACCGATACGATCACGAAGTTTGAAAAGATCTGCGACAGCTACGGCGTCAAGGAAAAGATTAACGTTCGATGCAAGGAGTGCGGCGCGTCCAGGGTCACGAGAATGACCCTCGACGCGCACTCGTTTCTTTCCGCTTAACACGATGCGCGAGGTATACGACCGCAAGGCTCTCATAGCTGACGAGTTCGGAATACCCGTGCCGAATGACATGGAGGTCAAGGAGTTCATGTATTTGAGCGACAAGGCCTTCCGTAAGCGGGAAGATCGACGCAAGGCTGCCGAACAAGGTCTGCAGTTTCATGGATAACCTATGAGCAAAGAACGTTGGCGTCCTGTTGACGGGTACCCTCTGCACGAGGTATCCGATCACGGTCGCGTTAAATTCCTTGCCCATACCGTTACCTTCACCGATCGCCGGGGACGCTTTACCACCCGGCACTATCCTGAACGCATCCTGAAAAATGCGGTTACGGGTTTTGGCTACCTCCAAGTTGAACTACGTAATGAAGGGGTAGCCAAGGTCGAGCTGGTACACCGGTTAGTGGCCAAGGCTTTCATCAAGCAGTCCTCGCCCGAGAAGACGTGGGTTCTACACAAGGACGATAACCCTGCCAACGCATTCTATAAGAACCTGCGGTGGGGTACGCCACAGGATAACGTGGATGATCGTACGGAACGTGACCGTGCGTCTCGTGGTTCGAAACACGGGCGTGCTGTTTTGACCGAATCCAATGTCCGCAAGATTGCGAAGTTGATTCATAGCGGAATAGGCAACCGGCACATCGGTCAGCTATACGCCGTGCATGAGACAACCATACGCGATCTACGTGCCGGACGTAGCTGGTCGCATGTGACCGGCTTCGGAGGTTAAGCCATGAAGTTCAGATCTGAGTATGAAAGAAAAAAGTGGGCAGCGTTGCAGTCATCCAGCGACGCCTCACTGAAGTCAATCATCTCCGGCAAGGGCACCGCGGCTGATACGGCCAAGGTGTCCAACGCAATGGGCCAGATGTCGCGTCTGGCCCAGGAGGTGTTTGACGAAGGCGTGACCGCGGCTGAGCAATCGGCAAAGGCCGCGGTCAAGGCTTTAAACGAACGTCGTGTCTCGAAAGGCAAAGCGCCGTTGACTGCCGAGGCGTTCAGCGCTCTCTTCGAAGCCGCATTCGCGCGGCAGATGGCGAAGGAAGTGCCGGCGCTGGTGCAGGACATTCATGACACGATTCTGATTGAGCTGTACGAGCAGGATGATCGTTTCAAGTCGGAGCTGTCGAGTCAATTCGATCGCTTCCGCGAGCACATAGACGGCAATGATGCGCCGTCTGTGGACGACATGATCTCCTTGTTTGACCTGAATCGCGAAGTCACTGCGAAGGCAGACGACAAGGTCTGGAAGGAACGCGAGGAAGGACTGCTCGAGAAGATCGCTGATACGTTCCGCCATACGCTGAAGGAAGTCGCGGCGTCGGTGCAGGCTGCCCGCGAGCGTTCGGCTGGGCCTGGTGGTTCACCGTTTGGTCATCGCTCGTCGCGTCTGGCGATTGAAGGGCCCAAGGGTGATTGGGAAGTCGTGGACGTTGACCCGGGTACGCATGAGGCCGTAAAGGATCTCAAGGCGCTCAACGACATGTCCAGCGGCGGCCCACCACCTGCAGCCGAGCAGTCGGGTCTGATGTCTGTGGTGGCCAAGTATGCCACGCCATTGCTGCCGGGCCCTGAGGGTGCAACTGCCCATGGTGAGACGTCGACCTCGCCAGTGGTGTCGTTGTCGCACAAGGCAGACGCGGCCATCATCACCGCAGCCGAGCAACAGACGGGCTTCCACGAACGTATCACCGAAGCGCTGCAGGACATCGAGCGCGACGCTGCCGACGCGAAGGAAGACGAGGACGAAGAGCAAACCGGCTTCTTCCGCAAGATGCGTTCGTTCATGGGCGACAAGAAGAAGGATAAGGACGAAGACAGCGGTGGCGATTGGTGGGAAGCGGCGGCACTGGCCTTGCTGGCAGCTATGACCGATCCGGGCTTGTTCGAGGCGATCTCCAAGAAGGTCAAGGAGGTGTTGACCTGGGAGCATATCAAGGACGTCCTGGGCAGCACGTTGGATTGGCTGTGGCGCAAGGCCGGCGACATGGTTGACTGGGTGCTCGACAAGATCGGGCTAGGGAAGCCAAAAGTCACCGACAATGTGGACGACCTGAAGGATCAGGGCGGTGCGGTTATCCCGGCCTCGCAGGCATCCAAGCTGGAGGCAGCCAAGGCATTGCCCGATCCGTTCCATTCGGGTGGCACCGCTGATCCATCCAAGGTGCAAGCTCAGGGTGACACCGGCCATGCGTCGTGGCAGTCAACGGTCAACAACTTCCTCGGCAAGCACTTCGGCTTTCGCATGGACGGTGGTGCTGACAGCTCAGGTGGTACCGCTTCGTCTGCGCCGATCTCGGTTGGTGGTGCCGATGGCTCGATTGCGCATTACGGGCCCGACGGTCAGCCGATTGGCACCGCTACCTCGGTACCGGGCAACAGCTCGACCACGAACGTCGGTGGCAATACGACCAATGTGGGCGGCAAGACGGTATCGGTGCAGAATGGCTCGCCGGTCAGTTACAAGACGGTGCCTGCAACAGCTCCTGCTGCCCCGGCCGGCGGCGGTGCTGCAACGGCTAACGGTGCGCGTCCAACAGCGCCGACGAAGTCTGGTTCCATCGGGCTGGGTTCGATTCCGACCCTGTCCGGCATCAGCGATTCGTTGGCTATCACCAACCTCGGGATGTTGATGTAATGCAATCCATAACCGATGCGATGACCCTGGTACCTTCGCGTTCGAATCGCATCGACACGGAGGTACATCACGAAGGGACAGGGTTTCAGTCCCTTCAGAACATCATTGACTACGCCATCGTCCCTGCAGCAGAGACGGCTGACGCGTTGTTCTATTCGATTCAAGGTCAGATCGAACGGATGCACCGGCAGCGCGAGCTGCGCCGCAAGCTGGAGCAAGCAGCCGCGGTCGAAGTTGCGCGAGACGAGAAGCGCAAGTCGAAGAAGAAGGATAACGACCACGAAGCATTGGAAGCCTTTGCACGTGTAGCGTTGTCCGGTGCCAAGGAGATCGGATTGTTCGGCCTGCGCGTCGTTGCCGGTTGGCTGTTCGATGCCTTGGCCTTCATTGCCGAGGATGTGCTGTGGGGCATGGGCCGGTTGTTCATCTCATGGGTGATTGAACCCGTACTGATGGCAGCCGGCGCCATCTTCCTCAATCCGATTGGACTAGCCGCGCTGGCTTCGTTAGGTGCAGTCGGTGTTGGCTGGTGGCTGATTAACAAGCTGCTGGACAAGGGTAATCCGAACGTCTCTGAAGCGCACAAGGCTGCGGTATCGGGTCAGCCGATGCTGGACGACTCGACTGCGTTGTTCCCGTCGCGCTTCGAAGATTTCCTGCCGCAAAGTGGAGCTGCGTATCCGCGTGCTGCAGGTCAGCCTGAGATCGCAGGAGCACCCGCGCAGGCACCGGGCACGCCGATTCAGCCGAAGCCCTACACCGGCGGTAACATCTCTCTGGAAGAAGCAGCGCGCGCTGCGCAGGTATCGGAAGATCGAACCGGCATTCCAGCTGTGGTGTCGTTGGCCCAGTTCAATCTCGAGTCGGGTGGTGGCAAGCACATGCCAGCAGGCTCGAACAACCCGTTCGGTATCAAGGCACGCAACGGCGATCCATATGTCGAAGCGTGGACTACGGAGCACGTCGGTGGCAAGGACGTTCGCGTGGTGCAGCGCTTCCGGGCCTTCTCGTCGTTGGACGAAGCATTCGAGGCGCACGGTCGTCTGTTGGCTAATGGACGTCCGTATGCAAACGCACGCACGCACCTGAACGACCCGGCCGCGTTTGCCAATGCACTGACTGGCGTGTACGCCACCGACCCGAATTACGGTACCAAGTTGATCTCGCAATTCCCGCGTCTGCAAGGCGTGTTGAATGCGGTCAACACCAAGACGACTTCTGTGCAGAACGGGCAACAGGTAACCGACAAGCCGATTCCTGCAACGAAGCCGGCTGAAGCAACACCGCAAGCCCCGCAGGCAGCCGCCGCAGTACCACCGCAAGCTGGTCCGGTCGCTGCGCAGCAACCACGAAACATCATCAAAGGGCCAGGCAAGACGCTGGTCGCTGTGAGGTAAAGGATCATGGCAAACACAGATTACCTGGTAACGATTCAGCAGTTCGGTGGCAGTGGCACGACGTCGCCAGCCATCTCGGTGCAGGCGCCAATGCCCGATACCTTCATGTACGATGCGTCCTCGACCTACGAAGCGCCGTATGCGAAAGGTTTGACGGGTAGCGGGGCGGTCACCAACATTCTGGCGGCCGTCGGTTATCGCGCGACCATGCAGGTATTGACCGCGCAGTTGTGGACCGGCTCGCAGGAATCACAGTTGTCGTTGAAGCTCGAGTTCGCCACTGAGACGGATCCGTTGACCGACGTGCGTCTGCCGATTCTGAATCTGTTGAAGCTGGCAACGCCCGGCACCAATCCGACTACGGGTGTCATGACGTCACCGGGGCCGTCGCTGGATCTGTCGGCACAGAACGTCGCGCAGGTGTTGACCGATACCGGCAGCAACCTGGGTGCCTCATTGTCGGCTATCACTGGCGGCAACAATATCGTCTCGTCGTTTCTGCAGTCGGCCGGTACCTTCGTCGGTGCCAAGGCGGGTCAGCTGACCAACATGCTGTCAGCCTCGACCAACGCGCAGTCGAAGGCTTTGACACCTTCGACGACCAGCCCGTCAGACATGACCCGCGGTTCGTATTGGAAGTCGAAGCTGAAAAACAACATCACCATCAAGATCGGCAACTACATGTATTTCGATTCGGTGGTGATTACGAACGTGCAGCAGACGTTCGCGTCCGACTTCGACTACGCCACGGGCTGGCCGCACTACGTGGAGGTGTCGGTACAGTTCAAGCCGCTGTTCATGATTACCAAGGACGACCTCGAAAACATCTTCCTGAACCCGCTTGGTCAGCAGTCAGCTTCGTCCGGTAACACGGGCATCATTCCGGGCCTGAACCTGCCGTCGCCAACGGGCATCTTCAATTCTGCAGTGTCGGGCGTGTCCGGCCTGCTGGGAGGCTAACATGGCAGTCGATGGTTACACAGGCGACTACAACTACACGCGCTACACGCCGGTCGACAACACTGGCGCGAGCTATTCGGTAGCAAAGTCGGCCTACAAGAACATTCGCTTTGCGTTGCCAGTGTCGCGTCAGATCACGATTGACGCGAAGTACATGGCCAACCTGCCGGGCCTGGCGTATGATCTGTACGGCGATACCTCGCTGTGGGAAATGATCCTCGCCTATAACGGCTTGCAGGACGCGCTGAACGATATCTGCGTTGGTATGGTATTGAACGTGCCATTGAAGTCGGACGTGATTGCCTACCTGTCGCAGCAACAGAACAACCAGACGCAGACCATGACGATCTGAGGGTTTGTATGAGCTACACACTGTCTAACCGGGTCGAGGTGTCACTGTACATCAACGACCAGGAGTACCCGCTCGACACCAACAACGTGATTGACTTCCTGCACATCGGGTCGACCACGAAGGCGATACTGCCGCAGATTCACATCGGCCTGACCGATCAGACGCATGCACTGGACAAGCTCGAGTTGCAGGACGCGATTCCGATTCGCGTGGCGATCAAAGGCTACGGCGCCCCAACCGTGACCTATAACTTCCGCAAGTTCGATCACCGACGCGACTACAACGGTGCGTGCTATGTGTATCAGTTCGATGGTTACTGGGATGCACCGTTGTACTGGGCCGGCACGTCGTTGGCTGGCTATCGCGGTGCTTCCAACGATGTGCTGCAGCAGGTCGCGCAGGCGTGCGGGTTGAAGTATTCAGGCACCTCGACCTCGGACACGCAGTTGTGGATGCAGCGCAATCGTACCTATGGCGAGTTCACCCGCCGCGTGGCCGCGCACGGTTTCATCAACGATAAATCGTACATGGTAGCCTGCGTTGATCTGAACGGCACGTTGCTCTACAAGGACGCCAACAACCTGCCGACGGCGCAGCTTGTGGTGGTCGCCAATCAGTTGGTCGATGGCGCCTATACCTGCATGGACGCGTCGGCAACTGCGGCCTCGGGCCTGAACAACAAGGTGACGGGTTACAACTACTCGCACTTCGATCAGTCGATGGCCGGCGCTACCGCACAAACGGAACATGCCACGTTGGCATTCACCCCGGATTCACGGTCGCCGTTGTTCAATACGACCATGAAGAACGCGGCTGGTCGCGGCATGATTAGCTACGCGCCGATTGATGTGGGCAACACGCACGAGATGTATCAACGCGCGAAGTATCAGAATCGCCGCTACGCCAATCTGTATAACCTGGACGTCGAGTTCCTGATGCCGCAGCCGACCACGCTCGATCTGCTGAAGACCTACACGTTCTCATCGGTGGACGAGAACGACCGCAAGGACATCGCCAACTCCGGCGACTACACGGTGGCCGCACGGTCGATTCTGATTCAGGGTACGCAGTACGGCGAGAAGATTGTCGGCACGCGCCACGGTACCAACGCCAACTATACCACGGGTTAAGCCATGGGATTCAGCACAAACAACGAGACGCTTGATGCGGTCGAAGATTACGAAGGCAAGGAGTTGATTGGCACCGTCATTGCCAACAACGACCCGTTGGATATCGGCCGGGTGCAAGCCAACATCCCCGGTTTGTACAACAGCGAAAGCGGCGAGGTGCCGTGGATCGGCCGCAAGCATGAATCGCCGTTTGGTTACGGCACGAGTGCCAAGGGGCCTTTCGGTGTCTACGGTTACCCTCAGATCGGTTCCAAGATTCGTGTGACGCTGCAGCACGGTGACGAGCACAACCCGGTGTATGAGCCGATGCAGGTCGCACCCGATGCCAACAGCACCTTTAACGGGCCGCTGCTGTGGGGCTTTCGCGATCCGTCTGGCAACCAGCTTGTGGTCGACATGGCCGCCGGCACCTGGACGTTTACCCACTCGTCGGGTGATACCGTGGCCTATGATGCGCAAGGCGACCGGGTCACCGTCATTCAGGGCAATGAGTCACTGACCGTTGAAAAGAAGATGACGGTCCTGTCTATGGGCGACATGTCGATTACCAGTCAGACGCGGATCGACATGCAAGCGCCGCTGATAACGTTCAACACTGTACCGGTGATCTAACATGGGCGTCAACGTAGCGCGGCAGGGTGACCTGCATTCACACGGCGGCCAAATCATTACCGGCAGCCCGGACGTCTACGCCAACGGCATGCGCGTGGCGCGTCAGACCGACCAGGCCATGTGTCCGCAGCATGGCATCGTGCAGATCATTCAAGGGTCCGCAACGGTCTACGCCAACGGTCTACGTGTCGCACGTCAGGGTGATCTGCTGTCGTGCGGCGCTGTCATCATCGGTGGTTCACCTGATACATACGCTGGAGATTAGAATGTCCTTTCCGTTTACCCTTCCCCCACTAAGCCTCCCCACTGACGTAATCTCGAAGCAGCTGAGCATCATGCGCCCGCCGGGTGTGGATGCCGGGTTCTTCAACAACGTGCTGTCCATCTCGAATGGCGGCGGCCTGTTCAACAACCCGTTTGATGGCGCTATATCAGGTCTCAAGACGTTGACCTCGCAGTTTGAAAGCCTCACCAGTGCCGCCTCCGCAGTCGGTGGGTTGGCGCCGTTGACCGGCATGATTGGCCACATGACGGACATGGTGAAGGTGTTTACCAACATCGGCACCAACATCGTCCCGACTCAGTTGCCCATGTCGGATGCGTTGGCGTCTGCCGTGACAAGTGCGGCTTCCAGCCTTCCGGGTATCTCTGGTGGCGACGCGCCGTGTGTTGGCCCGTTCATCACCTCGCTTGGTATTCCGTCGTTGGGTACCATCATGAACATCTCGCTCTCGCAGTACTCGCTGAATGAACTGCGTGGTGCGATTGATGCGGTGAATCCATTGCCGCTGCTGAATCAGTTCTCGGGCATGTTGACTAACATGACGCAAGGCGCTGAGCAGTTCATCAGCAACAGCACGTCCGTGGTTACCAACCTGCTGAGCACACCGTCGGTGGATTTGGCTAACGCACTGAATAGCGCGCTGTCGAATGTAGAATCGTCCTTGGGTTCGTCCTTCGGCGGTCCGATAGCCTCCTTCGGCGGCTCGATGTTCTCGGCAATCAAGGATCAGATGGCTACCGGGTTGGCGACTTCGCTGCGCCATATGATCGAGACCAACTATGCCATGAAGTTCATGACCACCGGTCAGGACTCTATTGGTGGCGGGGGCTTCGGCGGCATTCTGGGTACCGGCCTCAGCGACACCATCAAGAACTTCCCGAGCAACGTCAACGTTGGGCACATCATTCCCTAGCGAGCTGTGAATTTCATCGGTAAAGGAGCTCGCCATGCCAGCGCTTACCCCGTTTCAAACAAACCTGAACAACGCGCTATGGGTCGACGTGAACCCGTTATTCACCGTCAACAGCCTGCCGGATCAGCTGCCGGACGTGCAGTCGATTCAGTACTGCTCGTTGTTCAATCTGTTCAACTGCCCGATTGGTGCGCGTGGTCGTACCTTCCAGCCTGAGTTCGGTTCGCTGTGGTATCAGTTCCTGCAAGAGCCGATTGACGATAACACGTCGCAGAAGATGCAGATCGGCATGATTCAGTCGATTGCACGCTGGGAGCCACGCATCGTGCTTGACTACTCGAATACCTTCGTGACGCCGGACCTGAATATCCCCGGCTATCGCGTGCGTATTGCCTTCACCTGGTCGCTCACGGGCACACCGCAGTCCATGTCATTCAACGTTCCGGTGACTCAATAATGGCTACAACCAACAACACGCTGGTGCTATCCGACCTGACCGTTGACTTCGATCAGTTCGTGAATCAGTTTCAGACCTGGCTCAATTCAACGCAGACCTGGAAAGGTAACCTGACGGTCAAGACGTCGGCGACCCTCATTCAGTTGGCTGCATCGGTCGGCACCTTCATGCAGGGTCGACTGAATCGCGTCTACGAAGATGCGTTTCCGGAGACGGCGCAGTCGGATGACGCTGTGCGTTCGGCCGTGCAGATGCAGGGCTTGCGCATGGCCCGTTACCTGCCGGCGCAGATGACAGCCACCCTGACCTCGCCGTTCGATGTGACGTTGCCGGTGCTCACGCAGTTCAACTGCGGCGGCGGTTACTTCTTCAACCGCGACGTTATCACCCTGCTGGCTAACGAGCCGACAGCCGTGACGCTGTTCCAGGGCAACATCGTGCAGTATGTCATGTACGGGTTGGGCACGCCGCTGCAGGCATTCCTGTCGGAAGAGAGCGACTTCACGATCTCCGACCGCGATGTGCAGATTCAGCTGAACGGCACCATCCTTCCGAAGACCTTTGGCGGCTTGTGGAACTACGACGGCCTACCTGGTTGGGCGGACATCACGTTGCCGGACGGACGGCTGTGCGCGCAGTTCGGTAACCTCGGTGGTCAGTCGGGTCAGTTCGGAACGATCCCCGGCCAGAACGACCTGGTGGTTGTCACGTATCCGATCACCACGGGCGCGGCGGGCAACAACCTGACCACGCTGAACAAGTCGGTGTCGATCTCGGGCTTCTCGTCGATCACTGGTACGTCTACAGCCAACCCGACCGGCGGCGCCAACGATACCCCGATTCAGGCCTACAAGAATGTGGCCTCCGGTGGCTTCGGCACCTTCAGTTCGGCGGTGACCAAGTCGCAGTACCTGGCAACAGTGGCTACCTATCCGGGCATCGTGGACGCAGTCACGCAAGCGCAACGCGAGATCAATCCGCAGGCGCTGAAGTGGATGAACGTGATTCGCGTTGCTGGCCTGACCACCTCACCGTGGACGCAGCAACAGAAGAAGGACTTCACTGACTACATGCAGACGGTGACGATGTACGCACCGTACTTCCTGTGGGTCGATCCCGAAGAAATGCCGCGTGACGTATCGGTGGACATCTTCTGCTTCAACTCGGCGGTGCTGAACACGGTCAAGACGAACGCGGTCAACGGGCTCACCCAGTTGTTCGCGCCACGTCCGGGCCTGCTGATGACCAACCTGTACGAGTCGGACATTGAAGACGTTATCAAGGCAGCGAACCCGGGTGCCGTGTCGTATGTTATCGTCAATCTGCCGACCGGGCCGATGATTGTCACAGCGCCGCAATCGCCGCAGATCACCTTTACGTTGCTGCCGGGTGGCGGTTCGTTGGGCCCGTTGGTGTATGCGTACTCGGTCTCAACCATCCTGACCACCGGCGAAGAAGGGCCGCCGTCGAACTGGACGTTCCCGCAGATCAAAACCGGGCTGGCTGCGTATGGCATCCAGCTTGATTGGCCGGCGGTTGCGAACGCAGCCAACTACAAGATCTGGGGTCGTTCGGCGGGCGGTATCGGCTTGCTGGCTGAAGTGCCGGCGACCACCTTGACCTTCACGGACAATGGTTCAATTACGCCTTCGGGTGATCCGCCGAACACGATCTCAGAGCTGCCGATTCGCTACAACTCGTTGAACAGCCTCACGGTCAACGTGTTCTACGCGGAACGTCAACAGCGCCTGGACGTCTCGGCACTCCCGACCCGTCAATCGAACGGATAAGACATGGCTGACTACCCGATTTATTCCATTGACCCACCGTCAGGCGACCCCAAGGTCAATCGGCGGCTGGGCTATCGCACACCACGCAACATCCTGCTGCCGCCGTACCTGCTGTTCGATCAGTATTGGATCGATTACACCAACAGCCTGGACGCGGTGTACGGCCCGACGGTCGACGACAAGACGCAGATCCTGTCCGAGATTCGCAACATGTGGGTGACGAACCCGGATCTCGAGAACACCGAGGTCGCCGAACACACCATGGTTGCGTTCGACCGCTGGTCGCAACCGGAGCGCGAAATCCTGGTCAAGCAGGTTAACCTGTTGGGCATGAAGCTGCAGAACGCCGGCGTGCTGTCGAATGATGCGTACCATACCGTGGCACGCTTCGTTGGTCAGTACTGGTTTGAGAAGGGCACCCAGGCGTTCATCGACTTCATCAACTTCTGTCTGTCGTCCACGCTGACGGTCACCAAGCTGTGGACGCAGGACTATGTGTCGTTCGTCCCGGAAAACGATCCGTCGATTGGCACGCCGATCTGGGAAGGCGGCAACTGGTACCCGACTACACACGTCAACATCGTGGCGAAGGGAGGCCTGTCCTCGTTGGACATCAAGACGTTGGTGTCGTTCTTCTACGAGATCGCCAACTACAACCTGGTGTTGCACGCCGTGGACATCAGCTACGACATGTGGATTACGGATGACGAGTCACGCGTCCGCACCGACGCCGAGGTGGTGGCGATTGGCTTGTGGGCTGACTCAGCGTTCCCGATCTCGAATCAATTCCGGTTGGGTGCCGATCCACCTCCGACGGTTGACGTGGCGCCGATGTTTCCGTCCAACGCATTGACGACGGCACCGAACGCCACCGACTACACGCAGGCGTATATCCTGGCGTCACCGTCGGCGTGGATTCAGGATGCAGACGGTGACAAGATTCCGGTGTACACCACGAACGATCAACAGATCACGGAAGCACCGACGTTGCCGACCACGTTGACCGGCGGGCCGTCTACGATTGATCCGAACAACCCGACGCCGGCAGGCTTCTCGTTGATCCTCGGACCGATCACCTGGACGAAGGTGCCCGGGTCGTCGCGGTCGCAGGCGCGGATTCCGACCTTCTCGATTGTGCCGGTGCCGCGTGTGGCCAAACAAGGTCAGACGCCGTCGCAAATGATCGGCAACCTGCGCGGCAACCTGCTGGTGAATCCGAAAGGCTTCAAGCAGTTTCCGGGCGGTGGTTTCTATCCCTATTGGTGATTAAATGGCAACGACAAATCAAAACCCCGACGTCTACGACGCATCCCAGAAGGCGCACCGGCCGATGGTGCCGGGCTCCGATGTTCTGAACCCCGCGCTGGTGCCGATGTCCGCACGTGCGGGCAATGTCCTGCAGGATTTGGCTGACGGTCTGTACCTCGGCGATCAACTCGACCTGGCAGTGTACTACGTCAACAGCGCCGGCGATGACACCGCAGCGGGCACCAAGGCCGCGCCGTGGAAGACGCTTGATGGTGCGCTGGCAAACCTGGTTGGTAAGAATCCCAACGCGCGTTACAAGAGCACGGCTGTGCTGGCATTGCAGTCGGGTCAGGCCTTCACGTTGACCACCGACGTCAATATCTACGGTGGTTCGCTGAACATTGCGTTCTACGGCGATGCTCAATACGGCGACTTCAACAGCGCGGCTGTTGGTACCGCGGGTGCTGATCCCGCGGTCATGAGTGATCTGGTGCGTCCGACCATCACCCCTGCAATCGGCCAGGTCAACGCGCAATGGAAGATCGCCGGCTTCAACGTGTTCGGCGGCAACATGCAACTGACTGGCGTGTCTGTGCAGCTGCCGGCAGCGCCTGTGACACCGAGTATCAGCCTGTACTCGACGTTCGCCGACTTCGTGCGCTTCCCGAACGGTGGTGGCGGTAGCTGTGATCTGTACGGTTCGATCTTCAACATCACCGACACTGCAGCGTTCTGGGGTGTAGTCGGCGTGCTGGCGCGTGCGCGTGTTTCGACCCTGACCCAGTTCGCGTGCCAGTTCCAGGTCAATGCCACGTTGATTAACAGCACGGCCGCGACACCTGCACAGCTGACCGCCCGTAACAACTTCATCAAGTTCTACGCGGACTTCGCCGGCAACAATCAGTCGCTAGGCACCCTGTCTCCGACGGCGCAGAATTCGTCAGGCGGTTCCGGTCTGCTTAATTTGATGTGGAGCGACACGGAGGCGCTGGTTGTGTCTACGGGCAAAACCAACCAGGCGACCTTCCCGCTACTGACCAACGTCTCATACGGGTTGCGCAATTACTTCACCGGGCTGGTGCGCGGTCAACAGCAACAGCCGATGAACGTAATCACGCCGCGTCTGTTCTAATAACGGAGCCTTGCAATGGCCGCAACACCCTTGTTTGTTATCACCGATGCAGGTTTGGCCGCCGCATCGGTGGCGACGCCGACCGGGCCGTACATTCACATTACGGGCTTCCAGGTTGGCGACGCATACGGCTACGATCCCACACGTGAGGATACCGGCCTCAACGGCACGCTGTTGTATCAGGGCGTGCCGACGTCTTATTCTTATGTCGGCGACAACACTATCGACATCCTGTGCCAGATCCCACCGGACGCAGGTCCGTTCGACTTCGGCGAGGTTGCACTCGAGCTGGATGGCGCAGTTATGTTCGCCAAAGCCGTGTTCGATACGCCGCAGACGAAGTACTCGGCCTTGGGCACCAACATCGTTTCGACCTATAGCTTCCACTGTCTATTGAAGCTGCAGCAGTCGGTGGCTGTGTTCCAGATCGATACCGCCTCGGGCATCCCGCCGGCAGTGTGGATTGTCGATCAATGGTCGGATGTGTACCCGGCAGGTGTGGCTGCCAACCCGGACATCCCGCTCATCATGGTGCGCGAGAAGTCGGAGCTGGCCGATTCGACGTTGCTGCAGAATACGGACGATTCGCACTGGACGGTCGGCACCACCTACCATCAATACGCAGGCTCGGCAGCCAACGGCGGCTCAACCTTCCCGATTGCGAACGCGTCTACATCGTGGGTTGAGGTCGCGGCCAACCGTTGTCATGCTGCGGACCTCGGCAACACCAATCGTCGTTTCGTGGTCGAGACGGCGGATGGCTATTTCCGTTCCGTATCGTCAGTCGTGGTGTCGGGTGCGAACTATCGCTTCAACCTGAATACGTCCAACGACGGTACCTACAACAACACGCCGCTGCCGTCGATTCCGGGTGTCGGTACCGCAATCAAGATCTTCCGCGACGATCAGACCGGTGGTTCGATCTACTACAGTCAGATCGTGGATCCGCCGCCGCCTCCGGCATTGGGGTCGGTCGGCACGCCTGGGCTGGTGTACGGCGGCACTGGTTTGTACATGCCCAGCCCCGGAGTGATTCAGACCTATGGATTGCTGCAGTCGCCGTCGGCAAATACAGGTCGTCTGTTGACGGGTGGTGACAATCTGAATGCCGTCAATTGGGCGTCGGGTTTGTACACGGTTTTTAGCGGCGTCGGGCGTCCAGCGAATCTGCCGGTTGCGATTGACGGTCATGTCTGGATGCACGCGGAGAATCCGCTGGCAGCAACACAAGGTGGCAACGCGACCAACCTCACGCAGATCTTCTATCCTTCTGGCGGTGGTGGTGGCGACGCGAATGGCGTTGGCGGGTATCCTCCGTACTGGCGCGAGTGGAATGTCACGGTGTCGAATGGTCAGGGTGGTTGGTCGAACTGGTTCCCGTTCTCGATGAACGGCAAGGCCGGCGCTACCGGCGGTATGACAAAGGCCTTTGCACAGTTCAACCAGGGTGGAACGATCACATGGAATGCCTCGTCGTCTGCGGGCGGCCTACCCAATACAAGTCAGGGGCGCGGGTTCTTCCATTGCTGGTTTATTGACGATCAGTCGCGTACCTCGAACCTGTACCTGAACGGTCAAAACGTGAGCTCGAACCACAAGGACGGTGGCGCTGGTTACGGCCGTCGTCACCATGACATTACGATGTTTGCTCAGAATGACACGATCCAGCTGGTAGTATCGGGTAACCCGCTACTCAGCATTTCCATGTTCTTCTTCTGATAACTCCCATGAGCGATAACACAACTACCGATGTACAGGAAGAGGTAGCGCCAATCAAGGAAACGCGATTGGTCTACCCGTACAAGTCGCTGACCGGTGTCGGTGCCAACCTGCAGGTTTACACGGGTGCACCGCTGGAGATTGATGCAGACGCGGACACCCCGGCGTCAGCGTGCGTGTGGAAACCTCCAAC
>Ga0247674_1000040_pt1 | contig 19913 bp, 36 predicted proteins | sample CNK15_metaG_FD_183044 | JGI IMG/M metagenome (GOLD analysis project Ga0247674, IMG submission 183044) | Soil microbial communities from Purdue University Martell Research Forest, Indiana, United States - CNK15 | ecosystem: Environmental > Terrestrial > Soil > Temperate forest > Bulk soil...
CCTCGATCGTCTGAGCCGATTGCTCCTCGTGATGGATCGCCCACGCGGCCCGCTCGTTCCGGTCGCGTTGCTTGCGGAGCTCGAGGATCAATTTCTCGGCCCGCGTTACCGGCGAATCGCCGCCGGTCGTACTCTCGGGGGAGGCGTTCACTCATTATTGCCCCTTTGATGACCGCCGCGCTCGAGCGCGGACAGCCGCGCGTTCTGCACGTCGTTCTGCTCTTGGAGGGAGGCAACGCGGGCCTCGAGCGCGGCAAGCCGTGCGAGCGCGTCGGCGAAAGTGTGCCCGACCGTCAAGACGATCGTGAGCGCAAACGTGATCCAGTAGCCGGGCGCGGCGTGGAATCGGGATTCGGGTTTGCGCGCCGGCGACATGGGCCGGAAAGCTAGCAGTCGGCGTGTGCTGCCGCTTGGCTAGCCATCGCCGAAGTTACGACCTTGAGCACCCGCGAGAGTGGCACCTCGACGCGGCGCGCGATCTTGCGCGGCTCCATGCCGCTTTTGACGAGGCGCAGGATGATCTCGGCCTGAGCGGCCTTTGCGTGCTGGAACATCGGTATGAACACGCGCCGACCGCCGTATATCTCGACGATGTTCGAGACGGCGTCAGCCGCAAGCCGCGCGACGAGATCCTCGGGGACGCCGTGCTTTCTCGCTGCCGTTTCGACGAGCCGTTGAAGTTGCGCGGTCGTGTTCGCTACGGTCGGCAATGAGGCTCTCGATCGCGAACTGCACGGGATACGGCAGAGGTAGATGACCGGGGCCGTCGTCCTTGTAGCAGCGAAGCGTGCGCTCCGCAATACCGATGCGCTTGCCGAGCTCCGGCAACGAGAGGCCGGCGCGCTCGAAGAGGGCGCGCGCGAACTCGGGGGAAACGTTGCGCTTGTTCGCGTCGGGTCTCATGGGCGGCATCGTAACCTAAAAAAACGCCGACGCGCTCACAGGGGGAGAGCGCGTCGGCGTCCGAAGCGGCCGGCGGGGGGGTTGGGGAGGGGAGCGCCGGCTCGCCTCTCCTACTGCACCGTGAACTCGTCCGTGCTCGCGCCCGAGCCCTGCGCGTTCGTCGCGGTGAAGACGCCCGTCGTCGCGTCGGTCGGGATCGTGAACGAGCACGAGCTGCCGTCATCGGCCGGGCTCTCGACCGGCGCCGGCGCGGAACCGCCGAGCGAGATCGTCGTGCCGGCGCCGAGGCCGGTACCGGTGAGCGAGACGCTCGAGCCGACCGCGCCTGCATTCGGCGAGAAGCTCGTGATCGTCGGCGCGGCCGGACCGCCGCCGCCGCCCTGTCCGCCGATCGTCGAGTCGAGCGCGTCGTCGACGGCCTGCAAGTTCGTGCCGACCGTGCCGAGCGCGTCCGACATGGTGTTGAGCTTCGCGATCGCGGCCGTGACCTCCGGGTTCGCGCCGGAGAGGAGGCCGATGACCGTCTGCACCTCGCCGGCGATCTCCGTGACCTTGTCGCCGATCGGTGAAATCTTGTCCTGCACGCGGCCGACCGCGTCGAGTAGATCCTGACCCTGACTCATGAGCTTTTCTCCGGTTTTGGCGATTGCCTCGAGGATGATTTGCGTATTGTGATCGATGCCCGGCGCGGGATGCAGCGGATGCAACAGCGCGAGCGCGATCTTTTCGACGGCGACGACAAAGCGCTCGGCGAGTTGCCACGCGCGGCGCTCGATCTCGTCTTCGTGATGCTCGTGCATTGCTCCGCTCCCGTTGCCAGCGCTGGCGAGTCTACTCCGATTTTTCGGCGGCGGGAACCGCCGATTGTTACCTAGTTCGCGGTCTTCCCGAGATCGGGCGCGCCAGTCGTAACGACGTCCATCTTCGCGAACTCGCGGAGCGCCGCGTCGGCCCACACGCTGCACACTTTCGGATCGTCGAGCGTGACGCCGCCGACGCGCGACCACACGCGGAGCCGGAAGAACGCGCGGTACTGCATCGTCCCGACGCCGACAATCTGCACGACGCGGCGCGCATCGCTGAACACGTCGTCGAGCTTCGGCGTCTCGCGCGCGTCGCGCTTGCCGCGGAGATCATGAATTGCCATGCGTGATCCTCGCTCTCGTGCGTGCTTTGCGTTCGCGCTTTTTTTCGGCTTTGTTCTTGCGGCGCGCGCACTCGGCCGCGGGCCGCGGATCGGGCGGGAGCTCGCCAATGCTCACCTTGGCGTCGGCCGCGATAGGAAAGCCCTGCACGCTGAGCGCGCCGAGCGCGAGCATTGCGGCGTTAAACCTGTGGTCCCGCATGATTCTCCTTTGCGATCTCGCTGAACATGCGTTGTATTTCGTCGTAGAGCGCGGCCTCGTTCTCGCTCGGCTCGCCCGGCGGCCCGATCTCGGCCTCGAGCATCGCGAGCGCCATATTGCATTGCCAGAAATCGCACTCGACCGGCTCGGCGATTTGGAGCCAGTTGGTCTCAAGCTCGAAGCGGATCGGCGAGTCTTTCGGCGCGAGGAGATACCACGCGGCGCGCTCGTGAAATTGCGAATGATGCGAGAGCTTGAGGCGAAACGGCGTGCGCTCGGCGAGGAGCCGGTACGCATCGCCGGCGATATCGAAATCGGTCACGCCGGCACCTCGCGGACCCAGTCATACGGCACGTCGACGGGCTCGAGGTGATAGTCGAGCACACGCACGGTTCGCGCGGCGTAATCGGCGCCGAGCACGCGGCGCTCTTTCCAAACCTCGCGCGCTTTCCTCGAAAAAAGAAGGTGTTGGTCCTGAGCCGGCGGATTGACCGGGTACGCGGCAACTGCGAAGAGCACGAGCACGCGGTCGCCGACGTGGAGATTGCCGAGCGCGGTCACGGGTTGCCGCCCGTGATGAGGAACGCATCGCCGCGCGAGACTTCGGCGGCGAACCCGACGCGAATCATGCGAAGCGTGTACTCGAGGTCCCATTGCGGGGGACCGCGCCAGCGAACCCAGCCGACGGCCGTCGTGAAATAGAACATGGTCGTCTCGTCATCGTGCCGGACGATTCGCGAGAGACGATTCGGCGACAAGTCGATGAACTTCGCCGTCGGCACGAACCAGCGCGGATACCGCGGCGTTTCCTTGCGGATGCGCTCGAGCTCGCGCTGCGCGAGCCGGTCGGCGAACTGCTCGGAACTCAGTCGCGATTGCTGCGCGACCTCAGGATCGACGACCTCGGTCACGGGCATACGACGTAGAGATACGTCGACCCCGTGCCGGTCACGTTGACGTAGGACGCGCGCGCGCGCTGGCAATGCTCGGCGCGAAAGCCGCCCCCGGCGTGTGCCGGGACGATCTCGACGTCGTAGTCGCCATCGAGCGGCAACACGGCGTCGCGCGGGCGCAGCATGCGGACGTGCTCGACGCTCTCGCCGAACTCGATCGACCCCTGAGTGCCGTTCTCCTGCCGGTTGAGGAGCGTGCCCTCGAAGCGCGTGACGGTCATCCCTTGCTGCACGTCGATCTCGTCCTCGGCGTGCGCGGCTTTCGCGAACGAGAGCGCGAGGATCGCGAAGACGAGGAGGATCGCGACGATGCCGCCGGCCCAAGTGAGCCAGTCGATCGCGGCCTCGGCGAGGCGCTTGCGGCGCTCGGCCGCGCGCCGGTCGGCGTCGAGGCGCTTCAAGAGCGGGATCGGCGGAAGCGAGCCGAGCGACTTGCCGACGCGGCGGCCGGGAATGTAAACCTGCATGGGATCAATCCTCCTCGGTTAGGGTTTCGGCGGATTGCGCCGCCATGATACGCGCACGGCGCTCGTCGACGGCAGCGGCAGCGGCCTCGGCGACGTCGCGCGTCTTCGCCCGGGTCTCGCGCATTTGCGTCGCCCGGCGCTTGTCTATCGGGGCCGCGAGCGCGGCCCACGTGTACGGCCGTTTGCTGCGAAGGCGCTTTCCCATCGAGTCGAGATCGCCGTCGAAGCCGTGCGTCACGGCGACGCGGTAGACCTCGGCCGTCGTGTGGAAGCGCTGGCCCTCGATGACGTAGTGCGTCGGGCTCTCATAGAGCGGGCGGCCGCGGCTCATGACGTGATACCTGCGCGCCGCTCGAACTCCGGCGTTGTGAGCTCGCCGGCGGCGAGCTGTGCGAGGAGGTTCGCGCCCTCTTGCTTGCCCTTGACGCGCGCCTCGTTGAGCGCGTTGTAAACAAGCGGGTGCAAGTCGGCGAGGAATTGACCGAAGCCGGCCGGGGCGATCTTGAGGCGCCTTTGCTGGCCGTACATGCGATCGCTCATCTTGAGCCCGAACTCGACGGTCGGCTTGATCTCGGCGTCGTCGCAGCGGTAACGCTGCGAGCCGTACGGCAGCGAGCTATGGAGTCGTGCAATGAGCTTCTCGAGCGTCTCCTCGGTCTTGCCGCCGGCGCCGATTAGCGAGATCCATCCTTCCCAAAGCGCGACGCTCTCGCCGGCGGCGTCGCGCGCGGCCTCGAGCTCGTCGCAGCGCTCGACCTTGCTCCGGCACTCGGGGCACGCTGTCGAATCCTTCGGGCCGCTGCAAAGCTCGCCGCAGATGATGCACGGGTTATAGCCGCGGCGCTTTCTCGCTAGGCCGCTCATGACTGCGCTCCGTCCTCTTCGATCGACTCCTCGCGCGGCGGCTGCGGCTTGAGCGGCGAGTGCATCGTCCAGAACTCGCAACGGAGGAACTCGCGCGACTCGACGCCGAAGCGGTGAAGCGTCGCGAGCGTCGCGCGGTCGAGTACTGCGTTGAAGGTCGCGGCGCCCGAGAGGAGGTCGGTGCGGACGAGGCGGCGTGTGAGCTTGCGGCATGCGCGCACGGCGCGGAAGGTTTCGGCGGCGAAGCAAAGGCGCGCGGGGCGCACCTTGCGTTCGAGGCTGAGCGTTTCGAGATAGCGGTCGTGTCGGTTCATAGTTCCCTCGGTGGCCCGCCGGGCTGGCTTGCCCGACTTGCGTACACTATACGGCGGAATCCGCCGGAAGTCAAGGGCCGCCGGTAAATCATTTTACCAACGCGGGACCGAGGCGGCGAAGCGGGCGAACGTGGCCCAGCGATCCGGGTCTAGCGGGAGGTCGTTGAACCCGCGGCTCTGATACAACGGCCGCAGGTATTCGACGATCTCGCGCGCGGCTGCGAGCCATCCATAGCAGCGTTTCGCGAGATAGCCGACCGCGTTGAGGCGCGCGATCCAAGCGATTTGTTCGTCGCTCGTCTTCGCCTTCGGGTCGGTCGATTTCATTTCGATCCGGAGCCCGTGAAACGGCGCGACCGGCACGTCGAGAAGCGCGTCGGGATAGCCCGCCGAGACGCCCATGCGCTTCATGCGCGCCGCCTCGATCGAGAAGCGCTTGCCGGCCTTATCGGTCTTCGCGGCGCGCTTGCCGCCGTTCGGGATCGCGGCGAAGTTCTCGAGCTCGGGGATCGTCGATTCCCATGTGCGAATCCAGTCGACGAGCGAGATTTGCTCGGCGTCCTCGGTCGGGAGACCGGATTTCAGCGTGCGCGTGCTCATTTACGTCGCCTCCGATCCGCGATCGTCACGACTATCCCGACGACGAAACAGATCGCGATGATGACCGCATACGGCACGAGGTCGACGAGCATTTTCGCGAGCCATAGGTTGACGGCATCGTGAAAGCTCACGGTTGCGCCTCGCACGCGAAATGCGCGTGAAACTCGACGCCGTCGAACCCGGGCGGCGGCGCGACGCACGCGAGCTCGTGCACGACGCCGGCGCGATCGGTGAACTCGAGCACGAACGGCACGGCGCCCGGCGGCGGCTTGCCGATAGGTCCGCCGCCGATTGGGAGCCCCCCCTGCACGAACGAGAGGCGCGCCGGCGACGTCAGCGTCGGCTCGTCGATCTCGGTCACGACGCCGGCGTATTTGATGCGCTGGCCGCCGCCGTCGACGCGGAGCATGTCTGCGTGCGCCGGGCGCGAGCAATAGCCCGTCGCGACGCCGAGGAGGAACGCGCAAAGAATCCAGAAAAGAACGCGCTTGAGCGAGCGCTTGATGATCTCGTTCGCCGCGGCGTCGATAACGTCGTCTTTGCTTGGCATGTTCATCGCTGCGGCTCCTGCGCCGGGGCGTGTATTGCTAGTGCTTCTAGCCCACGCCGGTAAACGCATTGATTGTGGCAGCTAGTCTCGTCGCCTCCGCATTCATCGCATGAATCGCGGATATTTTCCGGGCAAAGTTCTTCGACTAACGAACGCCAGAAATCGATCTCATCAAGCACCAGCGTATTGAGGCGATCATTCGCCGTGTCGGCCTCCGCTGCGATGTACACGGGGACGAACTTTCCGTTTCGACGGCTCCATAAATTGATGCAGCCGTCCCGATCGCGGTTTCGTAGCTTTGCAAGCTCCTTGATCGCTAGCGGATCAACGAATCCGATCAGCTCACCCCCACCGCTTGCGGGCTTCGGCGCCTGCGCTGCGAGTTCGCAAATTACATAGTTACAGGGGCAATATTCCTGCGTGCCTTCTGTTTTGGTTATCCCGCAATACGCGCAATGCTCTGGGTACTCGTATCCGCCATGAACTGCGCTAGGGCTAGATTTATCGGCGGGTATCCAATTATGCGGTCCATATCGCCCTTCCCCCACTGGCGACGGCGATGCGGTGGACTCCGATGCGCTCGGCGGGGAGGCGGCGATGGCATGTAGCCTAGAAACAATTCGAGTGATACGCGGGCCGCTGTAGCAAACTAGCAAGTCCTCGCAAATGTCCTCGATCTCAGCCCTCCAATCCGGCGCCACGGTGGACGCGGGAACCGCCGCATTTTCGTTTTTCGTGTTCATCCCTCTCCCTCCTTCGTTGCGCCGCGGCCCTCGACGCTCGCGACCATTTCGCCGAACGTGAGCACGTGGTGCGTCTTGATGTAGAGATCGCGCGCGTCGATCGCGACCGGGCCGCCGCCGTGCTGCGCGATGGCCGATGCGACGTTGATGAGTAAGCCCTCGAGTTGGTTCTCGAGCTGCGCGGCGCGCGCGAGGCGCTTCGCGATCCATTTCGCGCCCTCGGAGTCCTTGCCGTGCGTCATGCACGCTGGCACCGCCTCGCCCGGGAGGCCGATGCCGAACGCGAACACGTTGCTCGGCGTCTTGAAGAGGCTCGCGCGCCAGTCGGTACGGCGTTCGATCTCGGGCCGCGGCTCGAGCTGCGGGAGTGTCGGCGGGTCAACGTTCGGGATCTCGGGGACGTCGCTCATACGCGGAGCTCCTCGAGGTCGTCGCGAAGGCACTCTGGGCAGCGCGAGCACCAGCCGACGAACGCGATGCCCTCCCTGAGTTCGCCGCCCGGCAGCGTGAACTCGCCGAGCGCGCCTGAGCGCCGGCGCCGCGATGGGCCGACGCCGACGTCGACGACGGCGAAGAGGTGCGTCGCCGGTCGATTGCATCGAATCGGAATGAGCTTGTTGCACGTCTTCGGCGGCTCGGGCGGGTTCCGGTTGTTCGCCGTCGCTGTCGTCGGAAGCGGTTGTGCGTAGTCAACCATGATATTTTTCCTCCTTAATTTTCGCGAAGTTACCTTGTTTCGTTAGCCATTCGAGGTCGGCTCGAAAGACCTTGCGTCCGGGCGCCGCCGCCGCGCGGCCCATCAAGAAATCGCTCGCCGCGACATGCGCGAAGAACCGGCGCCAGTGTTGTTCCGTCGGGAGGTCGTTGATCCAGCGTTGCCGGAGCTGGCCGTCCCGCGCTGCCGTTCGGACCTCGAACCGCGGCAGCGTCGGCAAGCACTCGTGATAGAGCGCGATGATCCGGTCGAACGGGCAGGGCTTGCGCTTTCGCTCGGCCTTCTCTGCCGGCGTCGACCCGAGGGCGAAATCGCCGATTTCGCCGACCGTGTCGGGAGCTTTTTCTTTTCCCGACACGGAAAGCTCTTCTCTTGGTTCTTGGTTTATGGTTGCCTTTCCGTTTGCTTTCTCGCCGGAAACCTTTTGCTTTTTCGGCGGCCTCCCGCCTAGCTTTCCAGCCTCCGAGCGTTTCGCGATTTTCTCCCGATATTCCTTGACGTCGCGCTCGATGCGGCCGTGCCACCAGCCGCCGGCGCGCTTGGAAAAGAACTCCTCGAGCACGGCACGCACGGTCGTTTCCGGCGCCCGGCCGACCTCGAGCGCGGTGTCGTCGGGGATCGCCCGCTCGTGCGCGTAGTACCAAAGGATCAAGAGGAAATAGACGCCGTGCTTGAGCGGCGGGAGGTGGGCCGCGTCTCGCATGTAGTCGCCGATATTGAGTTGGAAATAGTGCACGCGGGTCCTCGGGGCGTTCTCGGCGGCGGCGCCTGCTTTCCCCCGAGGAGAGGATTGCGAGGAACACGTGGCGCGCGTCCGACTGCCGATCGCGCCGCCGCCGAGGAGGCCCTTGTACGGCAGAACCCGCCGCGAGCGCAAGGGGTCAAGCGGTGGAAAGCGTGTGGATAACTCCGGCTTGACTAGCGGCGGATTCTGCCGGATAGTAAACGCGCTCCGGCATGGTGCCGGCCGAGGAGTTGACCCGATGAACGATACTGCCGCGCCGGCGAAAGAGCCGACGCCCGAGGAAAAGGAAGCTGCTGACCGCGCGAAGGCCGAGCGCAAGCGCGTCGCCGCGAGTTTCTCCGCGCGCCAGTTGGAGGGGATGCGCGGTATGAGCTTTGCGCCGCAGAACTTCGAGGAGGTTTGGTTTCTCGCAAACGTCTTCGCGTCGTCGGGGACGATGGTCCCCGAGAACTTCCGCGGCAATCCCGAGGCCGCGGCGATGGCCGTCATGTGGGGCCTCGAGCTCGGCGTCTCGCCGCTGCAAGCGATTCAGGGTATCGCCGTAATCGGCGGCCGCCCGGCCGTGTGGGGCGATCTCGCGCACGCGCTCGTTTTGACGCATCCCGAGTTCGAGTCGTTCGCCGAGCACCCGATCATCGAGAACGGGCAAATCATCGGCTACCAGTGCACGACGAAACGGAAGAACTTCGACGCCGTGACGCGCATGTTCACGACGGCCGATGCAGCGCGCGCGGGCTTGATCCAGCGCGCCGAGACCAAGGGGGGCCCGTGGCGCGACTATCGGCCGCGCATGCTGCAAATGCGCGCGCGCTCATGGGCGCATCGCGATGCGATGCCGCACGCGCTCCGCGGTCTTGCCGTCGTCGAGGAGTTGCTCGATGTCGAGGGCCGCGTGACGGCGACGTCTAAGCCCGGCCAAGATCTCGCCGGCAATCCGCTCGAGCGCGAAGAGATACCGATGCCGCGCGAGCTCGCGCATGAGGCGCCCGACCCGCTGCTCGACGTGCGCGTTACGAAAGCTCCCGAGACCGCAGCCGTCGATTTTAAGGATCTCGAGGACAAAGCCGAGTTCCCGGACGCCGGCCTCACGAAAGCCGAGGTCGCGGCCGATGATGCGCTAGCCGAGGAACTTCGCGCTCGTGTGCGCGGCGCGACGCCGGCGCAATCCTCGCTGCTCGGCGATGCTCCGCGGAAGACGACGCCGACGCCGCTCTCGGTCGGTAGCGAGCGCACGCTGCAAGCGTACCTCGACGCGACCGACGGCCGCGTCACGCGCGCCGATGTTCAGGACGAGCTCGGGAGCGATATCACGCAAGAGAACCTCCCGCGCGCGCTTGAGTGGATTACGAACGAGAGCGCGAAGAGGCGCGAGACGTGAGCGCGCCGCGCGAGATCCGGCTCGACGAGGCCGAACACGTCTACACGTTGAACGGCGTTCGCGTGAAGAGCGTCACGGAGATCATTCGCGGGATGGTGCGCTTTGCCGGCGCGCGCCCCGAGGACGTCGAGGCGGCGGCTGATCGCGGCAAGGCCGCCGACCGCGCCGTCGAGATCATCGCGAACGGCCGCGCGCTCGAGCCTTCTAGCGTGCACCCATCGATCAATCCGTATATCGCCGCTTTCAAGGCTTTCCTCGTCGACAATCCGGGGTTCCGGTGCATCGAGACGCAAGTACGGGTCTCGCACGTCGGCCTGCTCTACTGCGGGACGCTCGACATTTTTGGGCGTCTTCGTCCGGCCGGGAAAAATGGAGTATTCGACGTCAAGTGTACGGCAACCTGCCCCTTGACTGTTGGCCCGCAAACGGCAGGATATGCCGGAGCGATCGCCGAGGAGTTCGGCTTTCGTTTTCAGGACCTTGACCGTTACGCGCTCTGGCTCCGGCGCGATGGAACCTATCGGCTCGTTCCGCAGCGGAGCGCGAACGATTGGCACGTGTTCTGCTCCGCTCTAACGCTAACGAGGTGGTGCGATGCCAACGGAATCAAGCTCTAAAGCTGTCGCGGGCGAGGCTATCGAGCGCGGCGATCTTGTGATGCGCGTGCCGCCCAGCGATAAGCCGGCGCTCCCGAATACGTCGGCGGCGCTCGCGCGTCTCGCCGCGGCCGAGCTCGACGCGGTGAACCGTCTCCCCGAGATCGAGGACGAGAAGGTTTACGAACTCATGATCGGGCGCGGGCAAGCCGCGGCGCGCATGGTCGTGGCGCTCGACGCCGATCGGAAGAGCCTCGTCGACTATCACGTGAAGGAACAGCGGCGCATCAACGATGCGTTTCGCCCGGCGCTCGAGGCGGCCGAGGCCGCGAAGTCGAAGCTCCGCGCACTCTGCGGTCGTTTCCTTGATCGCAAGCGCGAAGAGCGCGAGAAGGCCGAGCGCTTGGCCGTCGAGGCGAACCGCAAGGCCGAGGAGGAGCGGCGCGCCGCACTCGAGCAACAGGAACGCGAGGCGGCCGAGCGCATGAAGGATGCGGCGAGCGCCGGCAATGTCGACGCAGCGCTCGAGGCGGCGGCCGATATCGACCGCGCTCGCGAGGATGCCGCGCTGCCGCTCCCGGCCGCGCACGTGCCCGCGGCCTATACGCCGGCGCCGAAAGTCGCAGGGAGCGCGCGGCGCAAAAAGTTCGTATGGAGCTGGGCCGACGATGCGACGAGCCGGCGCAATTTCATCGTCGAGGCCGTGCGCCGATTCCAAGCCGGCGACGCTTCGCTCATGACGTACCTCGAGATCGACGAGGCGAAGATCTCGCGGCAGGTCACGAACCTCGGCGCCGATGCGAACCTGCCCGGCGTCGTCGCGCGCGAGTCCTCGAGCGTGGCGTTCCGGTCATGACGCAAGAGCCGTTCGACTTCGAAAAAACCGCGCGCGATCGCAAGCTCGCGCAATTCCTGCGCGATCTCGGAATCGATCGCGCGGCCGAGGGCGCCGACACGGAGTTCCCGAAGTGGTCGGAGATCGCGTATGCGGCGCTCGAAACGTATGCACGCGGCGCGGCCGGATTCGGCGTGCTCTTCACGGCCGAGGACGTTCGCGAGTGGGCCGAGGAGCAAGGTCTCCCGACGCCGACGGAGCAACGCGCATGGGGCGGCATCTTTCAGCGCGCCTCACGCGCGAAGCTCATCGAGCCGACGGGCGTCTTCGTCGTCGCGCGCGATCCGAAAGTTCACTGTAACAATATCCGCCAGTGGCGATCGAGGCGTACATGAGCACGATGACCCAGGAAGAGGCGACGACGAAATGGTGCCCGTTTTCGCGCGCGATCGAGGCCGATCCGACTGGCCGTTGCATCGTGCAAGTCAATCGCGTTCGCGGCATCGATCCTGCGCGGAGCGTTCTCACGAGCTGCATCGCCTCGCATTGCATGGCGTGGCGGTGGATGCCCGAGGAAGGCATCGCTGCGCGTCGCGGGTTCTGCGGTCTTGCCGGAGCGCCAAGGCTATGACGACCGAAGCCGACAAGCTGAAACTCTTCCGCAACGCCGCGCGCGGCATGCCCGCGGCGAGCGCGCAGCGCGTGATGGAGGAGCTTTACGACGACATGAACACGGGCACGCGCTACTTGGCCGAGATCTGGCTCGCCGAGCGCGTCAACGCCGGCGACGTGCCCGGTAAAGACGGCCGCATGATCGCATCTTGACCGCTTGACTACTGCGGCGGATACTGCCGCCTCACCCGACGAGGAGAAAACGCAATGCTTGATGAAGAGGACACGATCGAGGACGTCGCCGACGTCGACGCGGCCGCCGAACTTTCGAGCGAGAACATGCTGCGCGACCTGATGCTTTTCGTGATCGAAGAGATCCGCGTCGCGCCCGAAGGATGGCACAAGCTCCCGGAGACGAAACAGCAAATCGTGATCGACCGAATCGAGAAGCGGTGCCGCGCGATCGTCAACGAGGCCGTCAAGCTGATCTCGACCGGCAACACGGCGTCGATTGTCGCGACGCTGGAATCGGTCACGATGAAAGACGACGTGAAGGCCGTGCTCAAGATGAGCCGCGGCGCCGAGCGCCGGCACGACCTTTTCGACGCGCAGGGCTCGCAAGTCTTGATCGTGATGCCGGCGCAATTCGACGGCGGCGCGAAAGAGGTGAAGCCCGACGAGCGGCAGCAATCGCTCGCGCTCGACCTTGGCGACGCCGCGGCCGAGAACGCGATGCAAGATATCGCGAAGCGGCTCGAGGCGCCGAGCGAGGTGAACGCCGCGACGCGCATGAGCGACGCCGAGCGGATGCTCGAGCATATCGCGATCGTGTCGAAGGGCACGAGCCGGCCTTACTCCGAGATTGCGGCCGAGAACGGCACCTCGCTTGAGTCGCTCGCCGACGCGCTTGGGAGCGACTTCGAAAACGTTATAACGAGGCTCGACGATCTCGCCGGGCACGAGACCGACGCCGAGCGCGAAATGAACGAACTCGAGGCGCGCGCGCACGAGGAGCATGCGGGGCTCGGGCTCGAGCCGTTCGGCGAAACCGACGCGCCGGCGAAGACCGAGGAGGAACTCAAGCACGATTCCGCGACGCGCATCGTCGGCGAGATCGCCAAGCTCGCGCACGAGCGAAAGACGCGCGACTATCGCGCGCTCTTCTCCGAGCTGAAATACGATCATTCCAAGGTCGCGAACACGCTCGGCCTGCCGCACTGGAAATCGCTCACGGAGTTGATCGATTCGACGGTCGACGCGATCGGCGCGGCGAACGACGTCGGCGCGATGCCGCGGCCCTTCACGGTCAAGCCGAAGTCGGGGCAGTCACGCAACCGGCCGAGCGCCGGGGTCTATGCGGCGAGCGCGGTCGCGGCATGGGACGAATACTGTCTCGCGTTCCCCGGGATGCACGTGCGCGCCGACTACTACGTCGACGAGCTCGAGCCCGACGCGGCAGCGCAGATATTCGGCACGCTCGACCGGCAGTTGAACGCGCTCGGCGCCGACGGCAAGATCGTCGCGGCGCCGAAGCCGCCCGAGGACGAGAAGGGCGCGGAGAAGCCGCCGCGCAAGGGGCGCCAGTGATGCGCGCCCACAGTTACACCCGCAAGCGCGCGAACGTCGACGCGATGCGCCTCGCGCTCCGCATGACCGAGCAACAGCTAGCGATCTTCGGCGCGGTCAAGACCGAGGGGAAGCGGAAGATCGACGTCGCCGCAGATCTCGGCGTCTCCAAGCAACGGGTGCATCAGGTCGTGACCCTCGGCGAGCGCATCCTCGCCGAGGCTCGGGACCCGTCGCCCGAGCTCCTCGCGAAGCTCCCGCGCATCGAGGCCGAGGCGTGCTCGCTCGCTGGGCTCCGGTCGGTCGGCGAGGTTATTGCGGCGCTCACGGAGAACCGCATGCCGCGGTGGATGAAGCCCGTTATCCTGATCGCGCTTTGCAAGCGCTTCGATATCGCCGTGCCGGGCAAGAGCGCGTCCCGCGTCGCCGATTCGCTCATGAAGCTCGCCGCGCACAACGAGCAAGGGCGGCGCTTGATCGACGAGACGGCGCGAATGCTGCGTGATCTCCGGCGGGAGGAGAACGCGCGGCTCCTCGAGGCGGTCACGCGCGAGAACACTCCGAACCTCGAGGCGGCGAAGCGTGAGCTCGCGCCGACGGGCTCGTGACCGGCGGGGAGACGCTCAGGATCGTCAAGCGCGCGATGAAGTGGGCGAAAGCCGACGACGAGCGCGTGCGCCTCCTCGCCGAGTGCCGTCTGCTCGACAAGGCCGTGCGATCGTCCGACGATGCGGCACTCGTCGCCAAGCGCATGCGCCTGCGCGCCGAGCAACGATCGGCAGCAACGCGCGCCGGCGGCCTCCGGCGGGGTCTCATCAACGAGTGCCGCCGCGTGGCGGCGAAGGGGATCGCATGAAAACAGCACTCGCCGCCGTCGCGTTCGCGCTCGGCTGTTTCGTCGCCGCGTGGCTCGTCGTGCACGGTTCGCCGGTCACATGGTGACGGGCATCCTGTTCGGCCTCGTCGCCGCCGGCGTCATCGGCGGCGTGATCGCAGCGACGCATCAGCCGCGGCGCGAGTTCGACGATGAGCCAGTCGCAAAGCGGCTTCGCGAAGAGAACGCGAAGCTCGCCGCATTCCAGTGGCGCGCCCGCAGCGCGCCTCCACAACCGACGAGGAGTTCAAGCGATGGAATCGAAGCCGCAAGCCGAAATGCCGTACGCGGTGAAGAACGAGATCAAGGCGCCACAGTGGCCGCCGATCGAGCGCAAGGTCGTCGACTCGACCTCGCTCGTGTCGATGGGATACGACCCCGAGAGCAAGACGCTCGAGATCGAGTTCCCGAAGGCCGCCGTTTACCGGTATCACGACGTCAGCGCCGAACAATTTCGCGCACTCGCCGAGGCTCCTAGCATCGGCACGCATTTCGCGAGCTATGTGCGCGGCAAGTTCCCTTGGTTTCGCATCGACAACGAGACCGGGAAAGAAATCAGCACGACGACGGCGCCGGCGAGCGCGAAGAGCCGCGAGTATTTCAAGAACCTTTGCATTCGCGAGGGTTACGTCGGCAACGCGCGATCCGAGCGCTACAACGCCTCGCTCGAGGCCGTCGCGCGCGTCATGAATGCGCGGCCGAACGGCGTGCCGACCGTCGACGAGTGGATCGACTCGCTCACGCAAACGCAGGTCACGGCCGGGATCGAATGGCTCAAGGGGCACAGGGCATGAAAAGGGCCGACGTTTTAGATCTCGTAGTTTCCCGCACTGAGGCCGTCGATTATTACAAGCGATTCATGGCGAGCCTCGCCGAGGTGGAGACCGAAAACAAATCCACCTACAAGGCCGTGTTGCCAGATGACGTCGCGTTCTGTTCGTTCGTGCATGCGGTGTGCTTGGTCTCGCTCCACACGCCCGACCTCTCGACAGTACGACGGCATGCGATTCATACGATGATCGCGCATCGTTCGCTCGCAGCCGGCCGCTTCGTCGTCGCGCTAGATGCCTACTTGAACGAGGCGGGCGAGGAGTTTCATCGGATCGTCGACGTCCTCACGAATAGGACTACCGAGCGGATGCTGCGGCTCGAGCTCGAGCCGGATGAGGTCGCGATGCTTGCCGAACTCGAGGCCGGAGCGGCGCGAGGAGCGGCGATATGATCTCCCAGCGCGAAGCGCGCCGCCTGAAAAAGCGCGTCGAGGTGCTCGAGCAAACGCTGCGCGACTTCCGGCGGCCTACGCTCTCCGCGAGCGAGGGCTATCCCGGCGGCGTGCACATTGCGACCGAGGCCGGCGTCGAGCAAAAGACGGCGGCGTGCGTTCAAACGGCAATGCGCCTCGGGCACGTTGTGCTCGCTGCTGTCGGCGACGGGTCAACGACAATGCGGTTCTACGCGCTGCCGGCGCCGAGCACGCCCGAATGAACGCTGCCGAGTTCGTCGTGCACGCCGACCGCTTCGAAATCCTAAGGCCCGCGCGTGATCGCGGGCCGTTCCGATGGTCGAAGCTCTGCCGGTCCGGGCGGCTCGTGATCTACACGCTCGCGCTCTTTCACCCGCCGCTCGCGCCGTTGTCGCTGGATCTCGCGTTCTCGATGGCGGACCTCGAGCACAATCGGCGCGGCTGCGCGCTCCGGCTCAAGCAAGCGCGCGCGACGCTGCGATCGCAAGCGGCGCTCCGGCGGCTCTATGCCGGCGCCGATGCGCGGTTCTTTCCCGCATCGCTCTCGCGCTAGACCGGGATCGGCGCCTCTTGCACGACGGCGCCGCTCTGATTCTGGAACCACGAGGCCGAGGCTTGGTCCCATGACGGCAGCGTTTTCATTCTGCCGATAAACGTGAACCGTTGCGCGGCTTGGGCGTCGAAGGCGCCGGCCGTGTTGAAATAGCGCGGCGCGTAAATCCCGAACTGCCCGCGGTCGAGGAAGGCGATGAGCTCCTCGTAATCGATCGCCGTTGGGTTCGAGGCGTCGCCGAAATAGACCGTCTGCGCGTCGACCGGGAATTGAAAGCGGAAGATCCGATAGGGCACGCCGGGCTCGGGGATCGGGTTCGAGTAGACGTCGAAGTTATCCATCGTCGGATCAAACGGCGTGAGCGACCATCCGGCCTTGATATCGAAATCGGCGGGGGCGCGCACACGGCCTCGCCGATGTTGAAGAGCGTGCCGGGCGCGATCGACGACGCGCCGTTGACGTCATTGAAAATCGAGATCTCGACGCCGAGGATCGTCGAACCGGCGGCGCCCGCGGCGAGAAAGATCCAGCACACGCGCTCGCCGCGCGGGAGCTGAAAGATGCGTTGCGCGTTGTTGTACATCGTCGGCACGAACGGATACGTCCCGAGCGTGTCGGCCGCGCGCCGGAATGCGACCTGCACTTTCGTTCCCGCGGGGAGCGAGATATTCGAAAGGCCGATGATGCGCGGCTCGAACTGCGGCGTCGTCCAGTCGGCGCGGATTTTCATTTGCGTCGTGGTGCCCTGCGAGCCGCCCGTCGGCCACTGGAACCGCGCCGTCGTGTCGGGACGCCCATCGTCGAGGTTGAACGTCCCGCCGGCGCCGACCGGCGAAATGATCGCAGCGCCCGTGCCGCCCGGGCCCGAGGCCGAGACGCTCCACGAGATGCCGGTCGGGCGGTTGAATCCGAAAAGGCTCATACGAGGAGCTCCAACGAGAGGCGGCGCACGAACGGCGCGAGTTCGGTGACGAGCACGACGCCCGGCTTCGAGATCTTGAACTTCGCCGAGGAGAGCGTCACGACCTTGAACGGATAGACTTTCTGCGGCTGGCACGTCGGCCCCGCGCCGAACGCGAGGCCCGAGTATTTGCATTTGACCGAGACGAGCGCGCGCTTGCCGGAGAGCAAGGCGCCCTGAAAGAGCCGCTCGGAGAACATGCCGACGACGCGATTGCCTTCGGCGAGGCATTGCGTCGGGTCGTCGAACAGCGTGTGAAAGCGCGGATTGCCGCGCGCGAACGTGTACTCGTTCGCCGGCTTCACGGTCGCATCGACGTGGAATTGGCTCGTCTCCGAGAGCTGTTGCCGGCGCACTGCGTCGACGAGCGGCGAATCGACCGAAACGAGCGTGCCGGCGTCGTTCGGGTCGTTGTTGCGCCGCGCGCCGAAGAGGAGCGTCAACGCTTTCGCCGGGTCGTTCGTCATCGAGAACGCGGTCGGGTCGTCGAGGTCGATGACCGTGTCGTCGATCAATGCGATCGGCGTGCCGTCCTCGGGCGCGATGAGACGGTCGAGCCGAATGACGTTGAACTCGTCCTCGTAGGCGTCGCCGCACCAAATATCCATGACCTCGCGAATGAGGTCGGCCGTATTCGGCGGGTCGAACTTGTGAACGCCCCACACGTAGCCGCCGGGGAAATCGCTCGTCGCTCCGATCGCCTGCAAGGCCTGCGCGTCCGCGCTCGAGAAGACCGTCGCCGGCACGTTGTGATGCTTCACGAACACGTCTTTCAGCATGCCGTCGAGCGTGCCGCCGAGGAGCTGCGCGTTCGCGTACTGGCCGAGGAGCTCGACCTTGAGATCGTCGATCGTGACCGTCGCCGAGCCGTTCGGCGCGATGCCGCCGAACTTCGAAATGCAGTACAGGATGAAGGGCAGCGCGCCGACGTTCGGCGGGATCGTGAAGTCGTAGGCGTAGACGCCGGGCGTCTTCAACGGCGCGCGATAGGGCGTGATCCAGTAGCGCGGATCGTCCGCCGCGCCGGCGATGATCGCGAAGCCGAAGTTTTCGCGCCAATCGCCCGTCGCCGCGAGAAGCGCGAAGCTGATTCGATACGTCCGCCCGGGAAGCAAAATGGTCGTGTTGTAGAGGAGCGGATACCCGTAGTAGTAGCCGACGCCGACCGGCGCGTACGGCACGGTCGAGGAAATGACGAGCGCCGTCGTGTGGCCGGTGCCAAAGTTCAATTGCGCGAGCGAGCCGCCCGAGACAACGGTCGCGGGATACGGCGGGTTCGTCGGCTTCGACCATCCGTTGGGAACGCCGGCGGTGAAGGTCGTAAAGCCGCCGTCGCCGTTCAAGAGATCCGCGACGCCGGCGACGTATTGCGAGCCCTGCGTCGAGCCGTCGCACGAGACCTTGCCCGCCGGCGCCTGCATCAACTGGATCGCCATGCCGGCTTGCCCGACATAGAGCGCCGGGATGTACTGCGGCGAGAGCGGGTCGAGTTCGGCGCCGTTGTCCATCACGAGCGGGACGTTCGTGAACGGAAGGTCGCCGAGGAGAAACACGAGGAGCGCGCTATTGAGCGCGAGCGGGTTGAAGTTGCGCTGCGCGCCGTAGCCGTAGGGCACGAACTTTCCGGCCGCATTCGCGTCGAACCAATCCCATACGAGCCGCATCGGGAGCGCGACGTCGAACGCGGCGAGCGCCCCCTTCAAGTTGACCTGCAACTGATTCGCTTGCGGCTTGGTCGCGGTGTCGATACCGGCCGTTAGCATGCGTGTCGCATTCGTGAGCGAGCCTTGCGCGAACGCGGGTGCGTCGATCGCGTCGACGGTCACGAGCGAGTCGCGCGTGTCGGCCCACATGAGCGGCGTAAAGCGGCCGTCAGAATCGTCGAGGAGGAGCGGCGCGAACGCGGTCGCCGTCGGTTGTCGCGAGAGCGCCTCGGTCCGATGCACCCACGGCATGACTGCGCGCCGCACTGAAAAACTGTTCTTGTTGAGGACCGCTGGCGCGTATGACTGGTTCGCCGGCGTGTCCGTCGACGCGCTCATGAAACCTTCTGTGATGAGCGAAAGGTACTGCGTCGCGAGGCCGGGGCTTTGCTCGTTCCATCCCGTCGGGTCGAGCGGCGTGTCAAAGAGGTATTGCCCGAAGTTGATTTGAAATTGGAGATCGCCCGCGGCCGCCGGCGACATGGAGAACATCGGGAACCACAGTTTCCCGGTCGGCAGCGAAATCGACCCCGAGATCGCGGTGCCGCCGACGGCGAACGTGAGCGTCGTGCTCCCGGGCTGGATGAAGAGATACACGCCGATGATCGTTCGCTCGGGGACGACGGTGAGGCCCGAGACGAGCGCCGCGGCGTTGTTGTCGATGCGCCCGTCGGCCGGGCGAAAGCCCCACGAGTTCGCCTCTTCGCCGCAGTATTTCGTCGAGAGGCATCCCGGCTGCGCGACGCCGATCGCGACCTGATTCGCAAACGAGCCTTGCGAGATCGACCAGTACGCGACCTCGAAGTAATAGACGCCGGAGATCGCCGCGATATCGCCGAACACGGACGGATGCGTGCCGGCCGTGTTGAACGGCGTCAGCGCGTTCGCCTGCGAAATGATCTTGAGCTTCCCCTCGCGGACGTAGAGCCCGGGGCCCGCAGTCGGCGCGTCGAGGAGGCAAATGCGATTCTGCGGCATCGGGTCGGTTTCCTAGAGGCTCGCCTGCAACACGACGCCGGTGCCGTGCGTCTGCCCGCTATGGGTCGGGCTTCCGGTGCCGGTCGTGTACGTCGTCGTCGTCGGCGTGAGCATGTCGTTGACGAGGATCGCGCCGCAAGGTCCGCCATCGCCGCCCGTGCCGACGGCCGAGCTGAGGCCGCCGCTCGCGCCGCCGTCACCGCCGTCGCCGCCGTTCGCCTGTAGGCAGTTCGTCGCTGGCGAGCCGAGGAGGAGGAGGAACACGAGGTGCAAGTACCCGCCGCCCCCGCCCGCGCCGCCGCCGCCGGCGCCGCGGCTCGCGGCGGGACCGTTCGAACCGTTCGCGGCTTTCTGGCCCGTGACGTTGATCGCGCCGACGGCCGTCGAGGCGCCGCGGTTGATCGAGCGCGCGAA
>Ga0247674_1000041_pt1 | contig 19819 bp, 21 predicted proteins | sample CNK15_metaG_FD_183044 | JGI IMG/M metagenome (GOLD analysis project Ga0247674, IMG submission 183044) | Soil microbial communities from Purdue University Martell Research Forest, Indiana, United States - CNK15 | ecosystem: Environmental > Terrestrial > Soil > Temperate forest > Bulk soil...
GCGTGCCGCGAATTCCGCACGAGCCGGCAATGGATGGATTTCGACGATCTGGATGCGGAGGTAGAGCGTAACAGGCAGGCGGCCGTCGCTAAGACAGTCGAGCCAATGGTGATGAAGCTGGATCTGCGCGGGCGCGTTGCCGTCAATACCGAGTGCCGCAATATGTCATCCGGCAGTCAGGTCTGGTCCAGTTTTCGGCTAGACGACCAGCACGCGGAATATTGCCGCGCCAAGTCGATTCTGTGCCCTATGATGGTGAGCGCGGGTCTGCTCGAAAAATCAGCTTGTAAACCCGTCGAACTTATGGCAGATTAGCGCCCGTGGGGGAAAGTTGCCCCCAAAATTTCCCGAAGCCTCGCCGGTCACAAGCCGCGCGGGGCTTTTTGCATTGGAGCCCAGAATGGCCAAGCTCAGTAGCGCGCAGCGCGACAAGATGCCCAGCAAGGAATTCGCGGGCCCAGATCGTAGCTATCCGATTCCCGATGCCAGCCATGCGGCGAATGCCAAGGCGCGCGCTTCGCAGGCTGTAAAGGCTGGGCGCATGTCGGCGGCCGAGAAAGCCAAGATCGACGCCAAGGCAGACAAGAAGCTGCCCGCCCGCGGCGAGCGCACGGCGAAGAACAAGGCATCGCGCGACCCGAAGAAGACGGGCGAGCGTCTCGCGAAGTGGATGGCCTGACATGGCACGCAAGCGCGTCGAGTTCTCCCAAGCCAAGTTCGACGAGATCTGCGCGCGCATTGCTGCCGGAGGCGAAGGCTCTAGCCTGCGGAAGATCTGCCAAGAACAGGGCATGCCGAGCCGCGACGCGTTCAACGAGTGGCGCAAGCGCAACAAGGATCTGCAGGAACAGTACGACAACGCCTGCCTTGACCGTGCCGACGTCATGTTCGATGAGATCGTTGAGATTGCGGACGAATGCCGGGTCGGCGAGAAGCGTGTGACCAAGGCCAATGGCGACGTCGAAGTGACAGAGGTCGATATGGTCGACCGCGCCAAGGTGCAGATCGACGCCCGCAAATGGGTGCTGGCGCGCATGAACCGCAAGAAATACGGCGACAAGCTCGGCGTGGACGGTGGCGAGGACGGCTCGCCGCTCGTCGTCAAGATCGTTCGCCATGGGGATGCGGAATGAGCCTCAGATCGATAGCAGAAGCCGTGGCGATTCAACGGTATGGCAAACCCCGCATGGTCAACGCGAACGGCAGATGGCGCTGCTATACGCGTGATTACGACGGCTTTGGCCTGTCGCAAGAAGGCGCATACGCTGAGTGGGCTAGTGCCGCATGCCGCCCGATGCTTGATCGATGGAAGGATCTGGCGAAGTTCGATGAACGTCTGCTGACTGCCGAAAAGATTCAGCGCGCCCTGGGGTTGCACGCGCGCATCGATTACGCGGCAAAAATGAAGGCAGAGGGCCGTGCCTGAGATCGTCCTTCCGGCGCACAACTGGGCACCGCGCAAGCATCAGCGGCGCATCTGGTCGTATCTGGAGAATGGCGGCCGTTACGCCTACCAGATCGCCCACCGCCGCTGGGGCAAGGACGACGTAGCGCTGCGTTGGACCTCCGTTGCAGCCTTCCAGCGCGTCGGCAGCTACTGGCACCTGTTGCCGGAAGCCGCACACGCACGTAAGGCCATCTGGAGCGCGATCAACCCTCACAGTGGCATGCGCCGGATCGACGAAGCCTTTCCGCTGGCGCTTCGCCGCACGACGCGCGAACAGGAAATGTTCATCGAGTTCGTGAACGGTTCGACATGGCAGGTGGGCGGCAGTGACCGATATAACACGCTGGTGGGCTCGTCGCCGGCGGGCGTGATCTTCTCAGAATGGGCGCTCGCGAACCCGGCGGCATGGGCGTATGTGCGTCCTATCCTGCTGGAAAACGGTGGATGGTCGACGTTCATCACGACGCCGCGCGGACATAACCACGCAGAGCGGATGCTCAAGGCGGCTCGCAACATGCCGGGCGCGTTCGCTGACGTGTCGACCGTCAACGAGACGGGCATTTTCACGCCGGAAGCACTGGAGCAGGAAAGACAGTCGCTGATCGCTGAATACGGTCCTGAGTTCGGCCAGTCGATCTTCGATCAGGAATACATGTGCTCGTTCGAGGCGGCCGTTCTGGGAGCATTCTATACGGCGTGGGTCGTGCAGATGCGCGCCGAGAAGCGCATCACTGACGTCCCGGTTGATGCCAACCTGCCGGTGCATTTCGCATTCGATATTGGCCGCACTGACGACACGAGCATCTGGGCGTTTCAGGTGCCGTGGAAGGCCGTTCACGTATGCGGCTTCCATTCGAGCAACGGGCATGACGTCGCGTTCTACCTGAACTGGATTCGCGAATGGCTTCAGGCGCGCGGCAATCCGAAGCTCGGCACGCTATATCTGCCGCACGACGCCAAAGCAAAGACGCTCGCGAGCAACCGCAGCGTGCAGGAACAGATCATCGACGGCACGGAAGACACGCAGGGCCACAAGGTGGCCGGCGTGGGCTGGGATCACTGCCAGATCGTGCCTGATATTGGCGTTCAGGATGGCATACAGGCGGTTCGCAAGATGTTCCCGCGTGTCTGGTTCGACAAGTCGTGCGATGACGATAGCGCGGGTTTTAGCGGCCTTGATGCGCTGACGCAGTACCGACGCGAGTACGACGAAGTACACAAGGTATTTCGTGAGAAGCCGTTGCACGACTGGTGCTCCAATCCGGCCGACGCGTTCCGCATGCTTGCCGTGGCCTATCAGGCCGAAAAAGTCGCAGCACCTGCACCACCGCCGCCGAAGTTCCCGACGGACATGACCATTGATCAATTGATCGCCCGCCAGCGCTCCAGGCGCATCGCAGAGGAAGCGTAACCATGCAAACCGGCCCGTATTCAACCTACTCGACTGCCAACGGCATCACGCCGAGCGATACGGCTCCGCAGCAGTACCGCGGCGTCTACGTTGGCGTGACGGGTGATGTGACGATCACCGTGCAGGGTAACAAGCAGATACTGTTCAAGGCGGTCCCGGCTGGCGTCATCATCCCGGTTGAAACGCTGCTCGTTAACGCCACAGGCACGACGGCTACTTCGCTGGTGGGGCTTGCCTGACCATGGCTGACATCGACAGCACGGCGATTACCAGCGTCGACAGCGCGCAGGACTTCGGGCGCGGTCCGCAGGCTGAATATCGCCGCTGGATGGTCGAGCTATCGCTGGCCAAGAAGCGCATGAAGGACTGGCGCGAGAAGTGCAAGAAGCTGTGGGATCTGTATCACGGCACGAGCACGAGCCGGAAAAAGAACAGCTACAACGCGCTGTATGCGAATACGGAAATCCTCGCACCGAGCGTCTACAACACGCTGCCAACGCCCGACACGCGCCGTCGCTTCGCCCAGAATGATCCGCTCGGCAAGGCCGTCTCGGAAGTCATCAATCGGTCACTGACGTTCAACGCCGAGACGACGGGCTTCGATACCGAGATCCGCATGGACGTTCTGGACATGCTCATCATCGGTCGCGGCCTCGCGCGAGTGCGCTATATCCCCGATCTCGTTCAAGTGGGCGACGTCGATCAGACGGGCATCGATGACAACGAGACCGAACTTGCGCACGAGCCGCAGGAAGGCGAGCAGAACGAGGAACTGGCGTGGGAAACAGCGCCGATCGAGCACGTCAAATGGGACAAGTATCTGTGCGGTCCCGGGCGCTCTTTCAAGGAAATTCCATGGTGGGCGTTCGAGCACGATCTGACGCGCGACGAACTGGTCAAGCGCTTCGGCGAGCAGATCGGCAATGCCATCGAACTGAATGGCGGTCCGGATGACCCCGAGGCCCAGCGCATCAGTGATGACGCCACCAGTGCTCTGTTCAAGAGCGCGAAGGTCTGGGAAATCTGGGATGCCGAATCGCGCACCGTGATCTGGATGTGCGAAGGCTATCTGCAGGGGCCGCTGAAGATCGAGAAAGATCCCCTGTCGCTTGAACGGTTCTTCCCGATCGTCGAGCCGCTGCGCGCGATCGAGGATTCCGACACGTTTGAACCCGTTCCGCTGTACGACCAGTACAAGGAGCAGGCCGAAGAACTTGACCGCATCTCGACGCGCATCAACAAGCTGATTTCGGCGCTCAAGGCTCGCGCGATCTACGATCCGGGCCTTGGAACGCAGGTCGCCGAACTGTTCCGCGGCGAGGACAACGACCTGATTCCGGCTGACAGTTCGATTCGCCAGCTTTACGAGGCGGGTGGCATCGAAAAGGCGATCTGGTTCGCGCCGATCGACAAAATCATCCAGGTGGTCGAGACGCTGTACAAGCAGCGCGAGGAATGCAAGCAGGTCATCTATGAACTGACGGGCATCGCCGACATCATGCGCGGCTCGACGGATGCGCAGGAAACGAAGGGCGCTCAGGATCTGAAGGTGGCGTTCGGGATGACGCGCCTGTCGCGCATGCAGCGCGCCGTGCAGCGCTATATCCGCGACCTCCTGGCTTTGCAGGCCGAAGTGATCTGCGAGCGTTTCTCGATCGACACGCTTAAGCAGATGACGCAGATCCAGTTGCCGACGGATGCGGAGATCATGCCGCAGCGTTATCAGCAGATGCAGCAGGCCATCATCGCAAAATTGCAGGGCCAGCAGGTTCCACCGCTGCCGCCCAAGCCCGTCACATGGGAAGACGCCAAGCGCGCGATGAGCGACGACGCCCAGCGCACGTACCGCGTCGACATCGAGACCGATTCGACGATTGCAGCCGCTCAGCAGGAAGACGCGCAGGATCTGGCGACGGTCATGCAGGCGATCGCGACGCTGGTCAAGGAAGTCGGCCCGATGGTGCAAATGGGCGTGCTGCCGTTCCCGGCGTTCAAGGAACTGCTGCTGATGACGGCGCGCAAGTTCCGCATGGGTTCGAGCGTCGAGGATGCCATCGACCAGATGCAACCGCCGCCGGCGCCGAAACCAGATCCGAAGGCGACAATGCCGCTGCAGGTCGAGCAGATGCGCCAGCAAGGCAAGCAGCAGGAAATCGCGGCAGAAGTCCAGGCAGAGCGCGAGAAGGCTCAGATCCAGCAGCAGACGGCGTATGCCGAGCAGCATGCTCAGGCATTGCAGGCCCAGCAAGAGAACGCGCTCGAAGCCCAACGCAACCAGTTGCAGGCACAGAGCGAGGCCGCACTGGAGCGCATGCGCATGCAGAACGACGCTTTGCTTGAGCGCATGAAGTCCGAAATGCAGGCGCAGACGCAGTTGCTCATCGCCGCCATGAACAATCAGCGCGCGATCGAGGTCGCGGAAATCACCACGGGCGCGCAACTCGAAGCAGCGCAGATCAGTTCCGCGCGCGCCGGTTCGGAGGCTCAGTAATGCCGCTCTACACGTTCCAGTGCCCCTGCTGCGGCAAGCAGGATGCTGTCTTTCGTAAGGTCGCCGAGCGCCATGATGCGCCCGATTGCAAGCGGTGCGTCGTCATTGCCGACGAGCCGTATCCAGTCAAGATGCGGCGTCTGGTCGAAGCCCCCTCAGTGCAGACCGACATCCCTGGCTATCAGTCGCCGATCGACGGAAAGTGGGTCGAAGGGCGCCGCGCGCGCCATGAGGACCTGAAGCGCTCGAACTGCCGCCCGTGGGAAGGCATGGCAACGGAGCGCAGCGAAGCCGTCAAGCGCGCGGAAGAAGCCGACCGCAAGTTCGAAACTCAGATCGAGCGTGGCATTGCCGAGACGTTCAACAACATGAGCGCCGAGAAGCAGCGCGCACTCGAAACGCTATGAAGTTCGCACCCAAAACAACACAAGCCGCCTTGAGCGGCTTTTTTTACGCCCAAGGAGCCTGAAATGCCGGATACGAACGTGGATATTGACGACACGCTGCGCGAGACGTACGCCAATCTGCGCGGCGCGTTTGAGCCTGATTTTGCGCAGCCCACGGAGCCGGTGGAAACCGCCGAGCCCGAAGAACCGATCGAGCAGCCCACAGAGTCGGAAGAACCGAATCCTGACGAGCCGGTTGAGCCCGAAGAGCCAGCCGAGCCGACAGAACCGGAGGAGCCCGCAGAACATGCCGCCACGTTCCGGCCGCCGTGGAAGAAAGCCGCACTCGCTGAATGGGACAAGTTGCCCGCCATCGCGCGCGCCGAGATCGAGCGCCGCGAAAGCGACTTTCACAAGGGCATCGAACAGTACAAGACAGGCGCCGCGACCGCGCAGGAATGGGAACGGGTAGCAGCGCCGTTCATGGCCACGATCAGCAGCTTTGGCGTGACGCCGCAGGTCGCCGCGCAGGAGCTTTTCAAGGCCGATCATCTGCTTCGTTACAGCCCGATGCCGCAGAAGGTGCAGATGCTGATGAAGATCGCTGGCGATTACGGCGTCGACATCAACACGCTCGCGCAGGGCATCCAGCACATCGCTGGCGAGCAGGTATGGCAGCAACAGAACCCGGTTGACCCGCGACTGCAACAACTGCAGCAGCAGGTCGGCCAGTTGACGCAGCAGATTACGCAGTCACAGCAGCAAGCCGTCGCTCAGGAACACTCCACGATCGACAGCGAAATTGCTGCTTTCGCCTCAGACCCGGATCACGAGCATTTCGGGATTCTTCAGCAGGACATGGCGCTGCTTCTGCAGGCCGGTAAGGCGAAGACTCTCGACGATGCCTATGAGATGGCGATGCGGCAAAACCCGCAGACGTACCAGATTTGGCTCGCTCAACAGCAGCAAGAGTGGGACGCGCAGCGGAAAGCGAAAGTCCAGAAGGCGAAGCAGGCAGGCGCCAACGTGGTTCGGCCCAACGGCCGCGCGTCGGTGCAGGCAGCTAACCCTGTCCGGACGATGGAAGAGGACATCGAGGCCACTGCACGGCAGCTAGGCCTTCTCAACTGATATAGGAGCCAACCATGGCATCTCCCGGTCAGTCGAGCCTGTTCAACGCTTTCACCGAACTGGTCTCGACAACGTATCGCAATCACAAGAAGGACGTCGCAGATAACGTCTCCAAACACAACGCGCTCTTTCGTCGCCTGACGTCGAAGGGCCGCATCCGTGTGGAAGACGGCGGTCTGTCGATCGTCACGCCGCTTGACTACCAAGCCAACTCGACCTACCAGCGCTACAGCGGCTACGATGTGCTGAACATCAACGCCGTCGACGTGCTGACCGCTGCGGAATATCCGTGGCGCCAGATCGCCGTGAACGTCGCGGCATCGGGTCTCGAACTGCGCACGAACTCCGGCGCGCAGCGCATCATCAACTTCACCAAGGCCAAGATCAAGAACGCCCAGCGTTCGATGGCGAACGGCATGTCGGTCGATATTTACTCGGACGGCACGGCTGCGAACCAGATCAACGGCCTGCAGGCCATCGTGGCAGACGCTGGCGCCGGCACGGTCGGCGGCATCAACGCCGCAACGTGGGCTTTCTGGCAGAACCTCGTGCAGTCGGCAGCCGCTCCGATTCAGGGCGGTGGCGCGATCACTCCGGGCGCGACGACGATTGAATCGTTGATGCTCCCGACGTGGATCAAGCTGACCCGCGGCACGGATATGCCCGATATGATCGTGATGTCAGACGACTACTTCAGCTTCTACGAGCAATCGCAGACGAGCCTGAAGCGCTATGCGCCGGAAGACAACGGTCAGGGCGGCATGGTCTCGATGAAGTACAAGACTGCCGACGTGTTCTTCGATTCGTCGGGTGGCATCCCCGCACAGCACGCGTACTTCCTGAACACCGACTACCTGGAGTTGGTCGTTCACCGCGATGCGAACATGACCATGATGGACGAGCTGCGCAGCGTCAACCAAGACGCCGTCGTGATCCCCATCCTGTTCCAGGGCAACCTCGTCTGCTCTGCGCGGTTCCTGCAGGGCGTGATGAAAGCCTAAGGAGAGCGACATGACCACAGCAGCAAGCGCCTTCCCGCTGATCGGTTCTCAGCCGGTAGGCAATTTCTTCATCCCCGACACGATTCAACGACAGACGCTTGGCGCAATGCTGTCCGTCGTTGACCCGTTCTGGGGCGGTCAGGAGATGATCTATCTCGCCATCCCGACCTCGACCGCCGTAAAAGTTGGCCAGGCCGTGACATGGGATACCAGCCTGAGCATCGTTTCGCTGCCGAACACGGCCAATCTCGGCGTGCCGGTCGCGTTCGCCTTGAACGCAGTCGCCAGCAATGCTTCGGCCGTCCAGTACGGCTGGTTTGCCGTGGAAGGTCAGGTGCTCGCGCTGTCGACCGCTTCGGTTGCGGCAGCGGCGGCCATCGGCATTACGGGCACCGGCACGTTGGGTGCGAACTCGGCGGGCAAGCAGATCCTGAACGCACGTGTTGTCGACCCGGCCACGACGACGGTTGTCAAGGCCAACGTGCAAACGACGAACGGTTCGCCGATTCTGCGTTGCACGACGGGCGGCACCGACGGCTGGTTCGTCGGTATGGCAGTGACGGGTACCGGCATTCCGGCCAGCACGACGCTTAGCGCAATCAACCCTGATAACACCGTGGTGATGAGCGCGAACGCGACGGCAACCGGCTCGGTGAGCGTCACCGGCACGTACAACGACGGCACGAACTTCTGGAACGTGCTCGTCGTCGATCGTCCGTTCGCTCAGGGCGCAATAACGTAAACGACTTCCCCATCGTCTCCTTGGGGGCCTTTTGCGGCGCATTCCTTCGGGTCTGCGCCGCGCTTTTTGGAGTGTATGAAAAATGTCCGACGAAGCACAAGCACTGCCGCCCGGCGACGTTGCACCGGCCGCTGATCCAGTCCCAAACGCTGTCCCGGCTGCGGTCGAGCCTACAGCCGAGCCGGCCTCTGCACCGTCTGTCGATGGCGCCGCTACCACGTCGCCCAGCGCCGCAAGTTCGCCCGCTGAGCCGACGCGGCTATTGACGTTCGAAGAGCGCGTCGAAGCCCGTTTCCTCACGCTCGAAGGCTATCTGGCGAAGTTGCCGCATTCGATCGCGCACGCGTTCAGTCTTGGCAGCGCAGAACCTGAAGAACTCGCGACGCGCGCGCTCGCGCACCTGTTCACGGCGCAGCCGGAAGAGTTGGCCATGCGCTCGTTTGCGCACCTTTTCGGCACAGAATAAAGAAAGACCCATTCCCAAGGAGAAAACGATGGAAGTCCAGAAAGGTGTGCGGCCTCATGTGAGGTTCGAAACGCGGTCGGCTGAAGACCGCGCAGCGTCGATCGAAGCAGGCAAGAAGGTCTACAAGGATATCGACTGGGTAATCATCACGCCTCCGGGCGGTAAAGACGTCATCGAGAACCACGCCGAGCAGTGGCTGGCGAATATCCGTGACCGCGCGCAGGTCGGCCAGTACGACCCAGAATGGGTCGAAGCCTTCACGAAGATGTACGGCATGTACAAGGAAGGCAAGGAACTGCCGGAAGACGGCACGCCGCTGCGCATGTGCACGACGCTTTTCACGCCGGCCGAAATCCAGAACTGCCTGGGCGCCAACGTGCGCACGCTCGAAATGCTGGCGCAGGCGAACGAGGAAGCGCTCGGCCGCATCGGCATGGGCGCGCGCGCACTGAAGACGCGCGCTCAGGAGTCGATCAAGGTCGGCGACAGCGCAGGCAGTGCGATGAAGGTCGAAGCGCTGCAGATCGAGAACGCCGAGCTCAAGAGCAAGGTTGCCGCGCTGACCGAGATCGTCACGGAAATGCGCGAGCAGATGGCGTTGCAGGGCGATGCACCGCGCCGCGGGCGTCCGCCGAAACAGGAAGCAGCATAAGGAACCGATATGACCTGCCTGTCGATCATTCAGGACGTCTGCCAGCGCATCAACCTGCCGTCGCCTACGACTGCCGCGCAATCGGCTGATCCGGCTATCCAGCAGGTTGTCGCACTGTCGCTGAAGGAGGCCGAATGGCAACTCGGCCAGTACGATCCGCAGGCATGTCTTCTCGAGGGCAATTTCACGACGGTCGCGACGGAGACGCAGGTTGCGAACATCACCACGACGTATCCGGGGATGAAATCGATCCTCAATGACACGCTGTGGAATCGCGATCTGCGCCGGCCGGTGTTCGGCCCGATGACGGCCCAGCGCTGGGAACAGTTGAAGGCAATGGTCATGCAGGGACCATGGAATCAGTATCAGATCCGCGGGAACGCGATCCTGTTCATTCCCGTCCCGACAGCAGGCCAGAGCATCTTTTTCCAGTACAAGTCGATCAACTGGTGCCAGTCGTCAGGCGGGACGCCGCAAAGCCGTTTCATGGCCGATACGGACATCGGCCTGCTCGACGAAAACGTGTTCAAGCTCGGGATTGAGTGGCGCTGGAAGAAGGCCAAGAACCTCGAATATGCACAGGATTTCGCAGACTACGAGGATGCTCTTGCGATCGTGAAGGCGCGCGACGGCACGAAGGACGTTATCAACATGGGAGACGTCCGCTACGATATTTATCCGGGCATTCTCGTGCCGTCAGGAAGCTGGGCTCACTGATGCTGCGCCAACCTGTATTCGCGCCGCGTCGTCAGCAACTGGCGCGCACGAAAAATCTGCCTGCGCCGATCGGTGGGTGGAACGCGCGCGACTCGATCGCGGCCATGCCGGAAAGCGATGCTGTCATCCTGACGAACCTGTTCCCGAACACGTCGGGCGTCGCGCTGCGCAATGGTTCGACGAACTGGGCGACAGGCCTCGGCAACCAGGTCAACTCGATCATGGGTTACAACCCGGCCACAGGCACGCAGAAACTGTTTGCAGCGGCCGGTGGCTCGGTGTTCGATATCACGGCAGGGGGCGCAGTCGGCGCGCCCGCTATCGGCTCGCTATCGAGCGACAAGTGGATACACACGAATTTCGCAACCAGCGCGGGACCGTTCCTGTGCATGGTGAATGGCGTAGACGGCTATTACGTCTACAACGGCACGACGTGGCAGAGCGTCACGTCTGGTTCGTCGCCCATCTCGATAACAGGCGTCAATCCTGCGCTTCTATCGTATGTCGAGGTATATGCGTCTCGAGTCTGGTTCATCGAGAAAAGCAGCCTGCGCGCGTGGTATCTGCCAGTCGGCCAGGTTGGGGGCGCCGCAACGTCATTTGACTTCTCGCCGATCTTCAAGCGAGGCGGTTCGCTCGTCGCAATCGGCGTATGGACGGTTGATGGCGGTGTGGGAATGCAGGATTACATCGTGTTCGCGACAAGTGAGGGCGAGCTGGCTGTCTATGGTGGAACAGACCCATCGCAGGCGAGCACCTTCACGAAGTCGGGCACGTATCAGGTCGGCACGCCGATGAGTCCGAAGTGCTTCCTGAAGTACGGCGGCGACATGCTGTATATCGGAAAGGACGGCCTTGCGCCGATCTCCGATCTGCTGTCTTCGACGCGAGTCAATACCGAGAAGAACCTGACGTACAAGATTCAGGGCGCCATTTCTGCCGCGACCTCGACCTTTGCATCAAACTTCGGCTGGCAGATGTTATTGCATCCGCTGCAGAACCAGCTCTATGTGAATATCCCGGCCGGCGTCGGCTCGCAGCAGCAGTACGTGATGAACACGATCACTGGCGCGTGGTGCAACTTCACGGGCTGGCCGGCGAACTGCTGGGAAAGGTGGAACGACAAGATCTATTACGGCGGCAATGGCGTCGTGGTTCAGGCATGGACGAGCGCGCTCGACGATAACGGCGCGCAGATAAACGGCGAGGGCTTGCAGGCATTTTCGTACCTCGACAGTACGCAGCTAAAGCAGATCACGATGGCTCGCCCGATCATCCAGTCGAGCGGCAATCCGGGCATCCTCCTGGGTCTGAATGTCGATTTCGACACTACCGCGCCCGTCGGCGTGCCGTCGTTCTCGCCGTCGCAATATGCGCTGTGGGATCAGGCGCGCTGGGACGTCGGTATCTGGGGCACCGATCAGGCCATAAAAAAGGACTGGCAGTGGGTTTCTGGCGTCGGTTATACGGCGGCCATGCACATGAAGATTTCTGCACTCGATATCAGCGTGCAGTGGGTGTCGACAGATTATCTGCTGGCTGATGGCGGTGTCCTGTGAAGCGCATCGTCTGGGACGAGCACGAACGCGTCATGCACTTCGTTGCGAAGCGTATCGGCGTGGAACCGTTCCAGAACTATGCGGCGATCGGTCTTGAGCATGACGGAGAGCTTGTCGCGGGGGTCGTGTTCGACAACCGCTGCGAGGCCAACATTATGATGCACGTCGCCTCGGACGGCTCGCGTCACTGGATGACGCCGGCCTATATGGCGGCATGCTTCGGCTATGCGTTCAATCAGGAAAAAGTAAATCTGATCGTCGGCCTTGTGCGGGCCGATAACGTCGATGCGCAACGCTTCGACGAGCACTTGGGGTTCAAGAAGCGCGGACAACTCCCGCAGGCTTGCACCGATGGAACGGACTTGATCGTCTACGGCATGTTGCGAAGCGAATGCCGATACATCGAAGGCAAATACCATGCGGCACTATTGGCTGACATCCGACGCGCCGGATCTGCCGGCTAACGCGTTCCAACGCGCTTACGGCCTGAATCGGCCGGCGACACTCGAAGGCGGTGGCGGTAAAGGCGGTGGCGGCTCCGCGCCGTCCTATCCCGATCCGATGACCGTTGCAAATGCGACAACCCAGACGAACGAGCAGACGGCCGCCTATAACAAGACGCTGAACCTCAACAATTACTCGAACCCGTTCGGCGCGCAGCAGACGACACAGACTGGCACCGACCCGAACACGGGCGCGCCGATATATTCGACATCGGTCAACGCCAATCCTGCGCTGACGTCTCAACTGAATGGTCTACTTGGTATGACAGCCAATAGCGGCGCGTCTATCAATGCAGCCAATCAGGGTCTATGGGGTATTCAAGGCCAGATTGCCGGGATCAATAACGGTCTATCGGGTCTCGGTTCATCGCTTAGCCCGCAAGCCGCGCAACAGGCCCAGCAGCAAGGCCAGAACGCCGCTTATGCCGCCCAGACCCAATACCTTGATCCGCAGTTCTCCCAGCAGCAGGAATCACTTTCTGCGCAGCTCGCAAATCAGGGCATCACGCCAGGTTCGCAGGCATATAACAATGCGATGCTGAACTTCAATAACCAGAAGCAGCAGGCATATAGTAACGCGCAGAATCAGTCGATCCTCACAGGCTCGCAGATCGGCACGCAGAATTATCAGAACCAGCTAGCCGGTATCAACCAGCAGGCTGGCCTGTATGGCATGCAGAGTGCGAACCTCGGGCAGGCGGCCGGCATGTATGGCCAGATGGCTGGTCTCAACCAGTTGCCATATTCGAACCTGCAGACGATCGCCGGCATGATTCCTGGCTATTCCGGCACATCTCAAAGCGCGGCATCTCCAGCCGACATAGCCGGTCTCTACAACAACCAGTATCAGTCGAAACTCGCTGGCTATAACGCCGGACAGTCGTCGAGCAATCAACTCATGGGCGGCCTGTTCGGGCTTGGCTCATCGGCGCTGATGGCTTATGGCATGTCGGACCGCCGCGCGAAACGCGCAATCAAACGTATCGGGACGTGGGCAAACGGCCTCGGTGTGTACACCTATCGCTATGCATGGGAGAAAACAGGACGACACATCGGCTTCATGGCTGATGAGGTCCGCAAGATCGCGCCTGCCGCGGTCCTGCGTTTCGCTGACGGTTTCGATCGGGTGAACTATGTCCTGGCTGTTCGGTGATTCCCTAAGCGGGGATAACAATGAAGACCCGCTCGGCATGGCGGGATCGAAGTTCCAGCGGTATGTCGATCCGCTCGCGTGGCTTCCCGGAGGCCTGGGCACGAAGTACATCAACCTGACGAGCAAGAAGCTTCCATCGCTCGTGAACAGCGGTCTGTCCAAGGTCATTACGCCGATCGACAACGTATCGGAAAAGATCGATCCGCTTGCTTCACAAACGGCCGGCATTCACAACTGGGTCGATCACAAGCCGGGGTCAACCGTCGGCGCGGTAGTGGGATCGATATTCACTGGTGGCGCATTGGGTGGCGCACTTGGCGCTGGTGCCGGTGGTGGCACTGGTGCTGCTGCAGGGGGCGCGGCTGACGCAGGGATCGGGGCTGGATCAGCAGGCGCTTCCGGAGGCGGCGGACTGTCTAGCCTGTTCGGGCTGGGCGGTAGCGGCAGCCTCGCATCGAGTGTCGGCGGTGGTGCGGGCGCTGGCGGCTTTACGGGCGCTTTCAGCGGTCCTGCCGCGTTCGGCGATGCTGGCCTGACGGGCACTGTAAGCGCGGGCGGATCGGGCCTTGGCGCGGCGACTGCGGGCGATATGGGCGGTGCGCTCGGTTCATCGCCTACCGGCCTTTTTAGCGGCCTGCTGCCGGGTGGCGGCATGACCGGCACATCGAGTGGCGCGCTCGGCGGCGGCATATCCGGAGAAGCCGCGGGCGCATCGCCTCTGGGTGGTGCATCGATGGGCGGCTTCAATCTCGGCCAGTATTCGAATCTCGCGCAGCAACTGATGCAGCAGCAGAGCAAGAACTATCAGCAACAGGCGCAGCAGAACCAGAACAACGCGCAGGGCGGTTTCCAGCGTCTCGCGGCGCCGACGGCGACCCTCTTGCCGTTCCAACCAGCACGCGTTATTCCCGCAGACAATGCGCAGCAACTGTATGCCGCGCGACTCGCAAATTACGGAGGCTACTGATGGCCGGTGCCGGTGGTGGAATGACGGTTCTTCCGCAATATCAGGGCGACTATTACACGCTCCAGCGTCAGCAGGCACTGGCGCAGGCGCTCGCGCAGAATGCGTTGCAGCCGCAACAGATTCAGGCGACGGGCTCGGGGCCGTACACGGTCATGCCGAAATACAACATCGGCGCGGGCGTGGCGCAACTCGGGCAGGCGCTGCTCGCGGCGAAGCTCGGCAATCAGGTGTCGCAGGGGTATCAGAACCTTGGCGCCGGGCAGTGGGCCGCGTTTGGCGGTGGCGCCGCGCCTGCCCAACAGAACGCGCCGCAGCAGCAGGGCGACGGCACGACGCCGAATCCTTTCGTGAGCGATCAGGGCGGCTCTGTAGCGGGCTCGTCCAGCGCTGGCGCACCGCAGGTATCGGCAGGACCTCAGCAGCCCGCCATGTCACCGATGGGTGGCAACGCCACGCCGATGAATCCACTCGGTATGAATCCGGCTCTGGCTTACATGGGATATTCAGCGGACCCGGGGAAATATTTCGAGACACAGGCGCAGGCGTATAAGCCCGCTGATATCTCCAATCAGATTCGCGCTGCCGGCATTGACCCGGCAAGCCCACTTGGGCGCCAACTCGCACAGACTGCGCTCGCAAACTCGCTCGCACCGCAGATGGAATCGTTGCGGCCTGGTGGTTACGCGATGAACCGAACGACTGGCGAAGTGCAGCAGATGCCGCAGGTGCCGGAAGGATTCACCGCGATCAAAGGCGAAGATCATCAATGGCACATCGTGCCGGTCGACGGTGCCACGGGTGCCATGACGTCATCCGCCGCAGCCAACGCGATCGGCAAAGCATATGGCAGCGTCGGCACTGGTTATCAAAACGGCCAACCGGTCTACGTGAATAACGGCGTGGTCGCCTCGCAGACGGCCAACGGCGGCCAACCGGGCGCGGCTCCGCAACCGGGTGGATCGGTGAATCCCGGGCGTTTTGGAGGCTATCAGTCGCCTGGTGGCACCGTCGCTCCTGCACTCGCTCCGGGCGTCGCTGGTGCTGCCGATAAGGTGGCGGGGGCAAATGCTGATCGCTATAACCAGGCGGTTCAATTCGGCGTCGATAGCCCGACGCGCCAGAACGTGCTCGACAACATCATCCAGCTTTCGCAATCGGGCGTGCAGACTGGCCCCGGCTCGGACTGGCAGAACAACGTCAAAGGGATGATCGCCAACACGCCTGGACTGAACAAGGTCTTCCCGAACTGGCAGGGCAGCGTTGGAGACTATCAGGAACTGAAGAAGTACCTGAACCAGAACGGTCTGCGCGCGTGGCAAGCGGCGGGCGGCACCGGTACGGACTCACAGATGGATGCGGCGATGCATGCCAATCCGAACGACACCATGTTCCCGCAGGCGCTGCAGACGATGGCGGCATGGGCGAAGGCCGGCGAGCTGGCGGGCACTGCGCGCGCGAACTTCTACCAGCAGTACAAGCAAAACAATAACGGCGTCTCGAACCTTGATCAGGCAGACCAGACATGGCGCAATAACTTCGATCCTAAGGTGTTCCAGTTGCAGACGTATTCGCCGGCGCAGCGCACCGCGCTCCTGAATAGTCTCACCCCGGCGCAGGCGCAGCAGTTGATGCAAAAGCGCGCGTGGTTCAAACAGAACGGGTTGCTGCAATGAGCAATTTCGATCCGGTATTCCAGCAGGCAGGCCAGCAGTACGGCGTCGATCCGCAGATCCTGAAGGCGATCGCCGTGCAGGAATCGAGCTTGAATCCGGCTGCCGTCAACAAGGACACGGGCGCGGCCGGCATCATGCAATACATTCCGGCATCGGCCAAGGCGATCGGCCTCGATCCCATGGACCCGGTTGCATCGATCAACAATGCGGCCAAGGATTTCGCGGGCAATCTGCAGCGCTTCAATGGCAATGTCGAACAGGCAGTAGCGGCGCACTTCGCGGGCCCGAACCAGAAACTGTGGGGGCCGAAGACGAACCAGTACGTCAGCGACGTCGCGAGCAAGTATGCGGCGATCAAGCAGAGCGGCGGCTTTGCGCCCGGCCCGGATTCGGCGCCCGCGGCACCCGCTCAGGCAGGCCAGCCGGATGACATCGCCGCCATGCTTGCATCGCGTGCGCAGGGCAAACCCGCGACGGCTGCCGCAGCCACGGCAGCAAACGATCAGGACCCGCTCGACGCGATGCTCGCCGCACGCGCATCCGGGCAACAGATCCCGGCGTCGGCAGCGGGCGGCACGGGAGCCGCGGCGACACAGATCGCTGCCGGGCAACCGGTGCCCGTCACGAACGGATTTCTGACGGGCGTAGGCGATGCGATCAAGGGTGGCGTGCAGTCGATGGCGCATGGCGGCGCATGGCTCGCCAATCGGATCGCGCCGGATGCCCAATTCACGAAGGATTTGAACGCCGCGCTGCCGCAGATTGACCAGAACATCACGAATCAGGAACAGGCATATCAGGCGCAGCGCGCGGCAAATGGACAGACCGGCATTGACTGGGGGCGTCTCGGCGGCAATGCTGTCGGCGCGGCGCCGCTCGCGATGGCCGCTCCGGAAGCTGCTGGCGCGAACCTTCTCGGTAGAACGGCTATCGGCGCTGTCATGGGCGCGGCAAATTCAGTTCTGACGCCTGTCACCGATGCGAGCCAGCCATATGCTGACCAGAAGTTGGCGCAGGCCAGGATAGGCGCCCTCACAGGCGGTGCGGCCGTTCCTGTCGCGGCAGGCGCTGGCGCAGTCGTGCGCGGCGTCTCCGATCCGATCCGCCAGCGTCTCGCAGCGGCCGGCGTGACGATGACACCCGGCCAGATGCTCGGCGGCGCATGGCAGCGCACCGAAGACAAGCTCACGAGCGTTCCGGTGCTCGGCGACTTCATCAAGAACGCGCAGCAGCGCTCGGTGCAGAGTTTCAATCGTTCGGCATATAACAGCGCGCTCGAACCGATCGGGCAGACGGTTCCGAATAATGTCGGAACTGGCTCAGCCGGCGTCGATTACGTTCGCCAACAGATCGGCGCCGTCTATAACAATCTGGCGCCGCGCGCGACCTTCGTTGCCGATCAGAACTTCGGAAATGATCTTGCGACGATCCGCGCGAATCTCGCGCAGAACGCGCCGGGCGCCCTGAAACAGTTCGACAACATCGTCGAGAATCAGGTAACGAATAAGCTGCAGCACGGCTTTGTGCTGGATGGCCAGCAGTGGGGAAATACGCGCTCTACCATCTCCGGAATCGCGCGAAATCAGCGGCTCGGCAACGCGACGCCCGATAACCGCGTGCTAGCTGATTCGCTGGATGAGTTGAACGACGCGATTAATGCAGGCGTCGGCCGTGCCAGTCCTCCGGACGTGCTGCAGGATCTCACGCGCGCGAACGCAGCCTATGCGCAGTATAAGCAGATCGAGCGCGCCGCAGGAATGGCGGGGGCTTCGAACAATGGAAACGTCTTCACGGCCGCGCAGTATGCAAACGCCGTGCGCCGCGGCGCGACGTCAGCCCAGAAGTCGACGAACAGCGGTCTGAATGGGCAACTGGCTGCGGATGCAACCGATGTGCTCGGCTCGAAATACCCAGACAGCGGGACCGTTGGACGCTCCCTACTGACGCTCGGCCTCGGCGCCGCAGCGGGACATGCGGCCGCGCCGGGCGTCGTCGTTCCGGCTGCTCTCGGGATCGGTGTGGGTTCGCTTCCGTACACCGCTTATGGGCAACGGCTCGCGCAGGCTTTGATGATGAACCGGCCAGCGATTGCCGCGCCGGTTGGCAATGCTATTTCACGCTTTGGGCCCGCTGCTGGAGTCATTGCCGCTCCTGCTGTCGCTCGCTAGCCACTTGCGTATACGAGGCATTGCCATGCTCAGAAGCACCACGAACACCGATGTAAGGATCAGCCTGACGGTTTGATCTGTCGTCATGAAATTCTCCGAAGGCCGCCACAGAGCGACTGACGCATTCTAGACCATGCCGCCTCGTGCGGCTTTTTTATGACCAAACGGGGCCTTCAAACAGGTGGATGGAATGGCTCAAAACATGACGGGGAAGCCGATGAACAGCACCGATTCGATCTGGTCAACGATCGGTAAGAACCTGCCGCCCATCGTTGGAAACTGGTGGCTATGGCTGGCGAATCACGAGCTTGCGTGGTGGGTCTCGCTTGGCACGCTCGTCTATATCGCCTCGCAGCTTTTCTGGGGTTGGGCGAAATACTTCGGCAAGGGGCGAACAGATGTCGAGCTTTGATTATGCGTTCGATGCGCTGATCGGCAACGAAGGCGGCTATTCGAACAACCCGGCAGATCCGGGTGGCGAAACCATGTGGGGCGTCACGGAGCGCGTCGCGTGCGCCTATGGCTATGCCGGCTACATGAAGGACTTGCCGCGCGATACCGCGAAGGCGATCGCAAAGAAACTCTACTGGGACCCGCTGCATCTCGACTCCTTTGATCCGCGCATCGCGTTCCAGATCTTCGACGCCAACTATAACGGCGGCCATTGCGTGATCTGGATGCAGGGCGCGAGCGGCGCGCCGGTCGACGGGCTGATCGGGCCTCAGACGATCGCCGCGGTGCAGGCCGTGCCGCCGTGGCAATTCATCCTGCGCTGGAATGCGCTGCGCCTGCGCTATTACACGTCGCTGAAGACGTGGGCGACGTTCGGCAAGGGCTGGACGAACCGCATTGCTGACAACCTCAAGAAAGGAGCCTCGTAAATGCCGCTCATCCCGATAGCGATGGCGCTCGCTCAGTTCGCGCCGATGATCGCCGGATGGCTCGGCGGTTCGAAAGCTGAAACCATTGCTGGCAAGGTCGTCGGCATCGCGCAGACGGTCACCGGCCAGTCCGCGCCGGATGCAGCGCTCGCCGCGATTCAGGCCGATCCGAATCTGTCGATGCAGTTCCAGAAAGCCGTACTCGATCAGCAGTCGCATCTGGCAGATGTCGCTGCTGATGTCGAGAAAACGCAGATTGCCGCCGACGTTTCGAACACTGCTGCCGTCAACACCACGATTCAGACGGAAGCCAAGGCGGACCACTGGCCGACGTATAGCTGGCGCCCGTTCGTGGGCTTCTGCTTCGGCATTGCATGGCTCGGCGACTACCTGCTGATTCCGGTGCTGCGCGGCTGGTGGCCGGCCATTCCGCAACCGTCAATCCCGCCTGAGGCATGGGTTGCGATCGGT